>JAEEGL014579282.1_pt1 | contig 26269 bp, 22 predicted proteins | sample 9134231 | NCBI WGS metagenome assembly JAEEGL01 (sample SAMN16246548, study PRJNA631951) | gut metagenome | biome: gut microbiome; feature: rumen; material: fiber-attached | host: Bos | place: Iran: Karaj | collected 2018-10
CTCAATTTTTTCTCCGGGGGTAATGCCCATGGTGGACTTTTTAGAGGGTATGAAGAGTATTTTCTGACATCGGCTCCTTTCGGGGGCTTTTATTGCCTCTCTTTTGTGTCTAAAAACCTATATCATACCCTCTAAAAAGCATATCAAAAGAGGAGAAACTATATAGAAAGGGGTTGAAACTAATGGCTCGCACCAAAAAAGTTGCTGTAGAGTCGCTTCCAAAACGTAGACCTGCTGCTACACAGAGTGCGAGAGAGGCCCAATTGGTCAGTATGGCCTTTGATGAGGTTGAGTATCGTATCAGAAACCACACTGTATCGGGTCAAGAGCTTACAGCTCTGCTTCGACTTGGCTCTGAGAAAGCACAACTAGAACGTGAGAAGATTCACCACGAAACAGAAGTACTAAAAGCTAAGCGCGAGGTGCTAGAATCTGCTAAACGTACTGACGAAATGTATGAGAAGGCCCTTGCTGCGATCAGATCTTACAATGGATGGGAGGAAACAGTCGATGATCCGTACATACTCGGAGTTGATTAGGATTCCTACATTCATAGAACGGTATAGATATCTCAAATTAGGGGATCGAGTAGGCGAAGAGACATTTGGTTACGACCGATACCTTAATCAGAGGTTTTATAAATCGAGAGAGTGGCGAGATCTTAGGAATTACGTTATAATTCGAGATTGCGGATGTGATCTTGGGTGCGAGGATCGGGGAATCCCGAATGGCATGAGGATTCTTATACATCATTTGAATCCAATTAATGAAAAGGACATAATCCATTCTACAGAATTTCTTCTCGATCCCGAATATTTAATAACCACAACAAAGTTAACACATGATGCAATACACTTTGGGGATGAGGATCTACTTCTTGCCGATGAGTTTATTGAGCGAGCCCCAAATGATACTTGTCCTTGGAGGAGATAATCATGGACAATATTTTACAAACAATCAAAAAGCTTCTAGGTGGCTATGACGGTGAGAATACCTATTTCGATACTGATCTGATAATTTTTATCAACTCTGCATTTGTAACTCTCGCCCAATTAGGAGTTGGACCGGTTCAACCTTTTGTTATAGACGAAAATACTCTCTGGGAAGAGTTTGAGTGTTATGACCTGGAAGCTGTAAAAGAGTATATATATTTAAAAGTAAAAACTGTATTTGATCCGCCACTCAACAGTTCCATTCTCGGCGCCTACCAAAGTAGAATGTCTGAACTTGAGTGGCGTTTAAACGTTTTTGTGGAGGATTTGAAAGATGAGAAATGTTCCAATCAGCTGGATAATGAATGATGACTATCTAGCCCATTACAACCACAATCACGATGCGCTCGGCAGATTTGCGTCTTCGGTTGGTAGTGGTGTTTCTTCAGTCGGGTCCTCTGTAAAGACTACAGTGAGTAAGATAACTGGTGGTAAAATAGGTTCTTCTAAAAAAGTTAAGAAGGGACCGGCAGCGACTGTGAAAAAAACTTCTCGAAAGAAGTCTCAGGCGTCAGCAAAAAATGAAATAGTAAAGACTGCCAGACAGAGAAAAGAAGAACATGATCGAATCCTTGAGTCCGGTGATGCTAAACAGCTATATGAGCATCGACAAGAGTTTACTAAAAAAGAACTAGATGCTGCTATAGAGAAAATTAGAACAGAAGAGACTCTTAGGGAAATTATGAGATATCAAAATCCTACGGTTATGGATAGGACACTTGCATCTATTAGAAATCTTTCTTCTAAGGCAGATAATTTAAATAATATTGCGAAGACAGGTATAGATGTCTATAAAACTGTTAAGAGTATACAAGATATACAAAAGGGTGTTGACGATGCGCAATCAAAGAAGGCGAAAGCCGAGGCGTCTGCTGCCGTCTTGAAGGAAATTATTGATAGTGGAGCACGAGCATCGGATATTATAAAACGCCAGTCGGAGCTTTCCTCCGAGGATTTATCTACACTCACTAAACGTTTATCTGATTTGTCCAGTGTTGAAAAAGCTGGATACGATTCTCTTAAGCGATCTCGTGATGACAGACGAGATATGTATAAATTCCAAACTGATCTCCATAAGAAAGATCAACGAGATGCAGCGTGGAAACAAGAGGAGATTAAGGCTAGAGGTGATAGAGTCAAAAAGTCACTCGATGACTATCATGAAGCTGAGAAGAATTCTCCTAAGTTTAATGCTTCTAGTGATAATCCGGCATACGATAAACGAGTAAATGATATTATTAATGAGCGTTATGCTAGTAACTCCCCAGCTCTCGATAAAGTTAATAAGCAGCGTCAAGCAGATGCTGCAAGACGTAAGCGTGTTGATGATCTCATGACTAAGGTTCGTAATAGTGAAGTAGAGTTTGAGGTTGGCAAATCTGAGCCTACTGATTTCGACAGATACTTTGAATCTGAGGTTCGTAAGGAACAGGCTAAAAGGTTTAAAAAAAAAATAAAACATAGTGCAATTGTTGATCAAGATTTCATAGTTCACTACAACCATAATCATGATGCTCGTGGAAGGTTTGCTTCTAATCCTTTAAATGGCAATATTGGAATGGCCCGGTTTAATGTGACTGGTAAATATAAGGGGGAGTTAACTGATATTAGGGATCTTAAAATATCCGAAGTCGATTTCAACGAAGAAGCGGCTAATCGAAACCCTTTTGACGATACATTACCGAAAGCGACTTTAGGAGAGATATATCCGCCGGTTGCGAATAAAATTAAGGAAGCATTGGAACACGGCGAACCGAATCCATATCCTAGAGAAAAGGGTTTTGATGGTCTTGCTAAGCAGATGAATCCTAATTTTGGTGATGAAGGTACAACTAATAATTGTTGTTTCTGCGCCGCCGGCATGGAAGTAGGTTCTCGAGGGTTTGATATTGTTGCTAGAAGGTCTAATGGTGGATGTACTTCTGGTATATTCGAACGGTGGTTTGATGGTGCTGAAACTATTGATCACCGATGTGAGGTTGAACCTGATCCAGGAAATATTATCCAAATAGATGACCCACTAAAATTTATGGATGTAAATAGTGCCTTCAAAGAAGCAAAAGAAGACATTCTGGGTTATGGAGATGGTGCAAGTGGAGCATTAATAACTTATTATGCAGCAGAGGATCCAGTAGCTAATCACACATGGTCTGACAAGCTAGGTGGTCATGCGTTACATTGGCGCAATGAAAATGGCAAGGTAATAATTGCCGATGGTCAAAATGGTGAAGAATGTAGCATTGAAGATGTACCTTCTAAATATTGTACTGCTGGAAATTATTGTTCAACAATCCGGCTTGATAACTGCGATATTAACTGGAATGCTTTAGCTGAGGATGGTGCATTTGGGACAGCTAACGAATCAACACGAATGTGGACGACCCCTAGACCAACGGGCGGTGTAGATACGGTTCATTGGCGTACTTCTAAAGAAATGCAGATAGCTGCTGCTGAGCAGTGGAAAAAGATGTTACAACAAATGGCTGATGATACGAACAAAGCGCAGGAAGAGTATTATAGGCAATTATTTGAGGCACATAACAATGGAGCATGAAGTATTAACCGCAATGATTAATGCGTTTCCATCGCATTATTATAGCATCTATAAGGTATACGACGCTAGAGATAGTTATATCTTTGCTATTAAGAGAAATGATGCGGATAGGGATAGTGGTGCTGTAATGGATCCTTTTCATATTATTAATAAAAAGACATTACAGATAAAGGGGTTCCTTCCACATCAGGATCCAAAATTATATAGGTATGCAATTCAACATCCAATCCCAATATAAGGAGGTATTATGGCTCTTTCTAATACAGCTACTCCCTACTACTACGGCTTATTTAGGGAAGCTGTATTAAGAGGGGATATATACGTCAATCACGAGATTTCTATGGAGATGAATCGTATTGATGCACTCATAGAAAATCCAGCGATATATTACGATGAGAATGCTATTAACGGCTTTGTTAAGTTTTGCGAGTCTGAGCTCACCCTCACTGATGGCACAGATCTTAACCTTCTTGATACTTTCAAACTTTGGGCTGAAGAAATCTTTGGTTGGTACTACTTTGTAGAGAAAAATGTCTACGAACCGTACCCTGAAGGTGGCGGAGGTCATTATGTAAGAAAGATTGTTAAGAAGAGACTCGTTAATAAGCAATTTCTTATAATTGCTCGTGGTGCTGCCAAATCGATGTATGACTCATGTCTTCAGAATTATTTCCTGAATTGTGACACATCGACTACGCATCAAATCACGACTGCTCCAACTATGAAACTCTCTGAAGAGGTCTTATCGCCAATAAGAACTTCTATCATTAGAGCTCGTGGACCTCTGTTTAAGTTTTTAACAGAGGGCTCTTTGCAAAACACCACCGGATCTAAAGCCAATAGGACGAAATTGGCGTCTACTAAGAAAGGTATAGAGAATTTTCTTACCGGTTCACTCTTAGAGATTCGTCCATTGAGTATCAACAAGCTCCAGGGATTACGCTGCAAAGTAGCGACCGTTGACGAATGGCTTTCCGGAGACTTACGCGAAGACCCGATTGGTGCTATTGAACAGGGGGCTTCTAAGATTGATGATTACCTGATCGTTGCGACTAGCTCTGAGGGGACAGTTCGTAACGGTTCAGGTGACACAATCAAAATGGAGCTAATGAAGATTCTTAAAGGTGAGTACGAGAATCTTCATGTTTCTATCTGGTACTACAAACTGGATGATATCAATGAGGTAGCCGATCCTGACATGTGGATCAAGGCGAATCCTAATCTCGGGAAGACAGTTACTTATGAAACATACCAGTTAGATGTCGAAAGAGCTGAGAATGCGCCTTCTGCAAGAAACGATATACTTGCCAAGAGGTTTGGAATTCCTATGGAAGGTTACACTTATTTCTTCACATACGAGGAAACGAAGTGCCATCCTGGAAATCGACACTTTTGGAAAATGCCGTGTGCTCTAGGTGCTGACTTATCGCAGGGGGATGACTTTTGTGCATTCACATTTTTATTCCCTTTACGAGATGACTCTTTCGGCGTTAAGACCAGAAGCTATATAACTCGATTGACTCTTGATAAACTTCCTTTGGCTATGCGACTGAAATACAATCAGTTCATACGAGAAGGAAGTCTTTGCATTATGGAGGGCACTGTCCTAGATCTGATGGAAGTCTATGATGATCTGGAAGCATTTATTGAAGACTCTCAGTATGAGGTGATGTGTTTTGGATACGACCCCTACAATGCTAAGGAATTTGTTGAACGTTGGGAACAAGAGAATGGACCTTTTGGAATAGAGAAAGTTCCACAAGGCGCTAGGACAGAATCAGTTCCTCTCGGTGAGCTAAAAACAATGGCTGCTGAGAGGATGCTTTTATTTTACGAGGAATTAATGTCCTGGGCTATGGGAAATTGCGTTGTTCTCGAAGATACTAATGGCAACAGAAAACTTCTTAAAAAGAGACATGAGATGAAGATTGATAACGTAGCAGCTATGATGGATGCCTACGTAGCTTACAAATTAAATAAAGATGCATTTGAATAGGAGACACGACTATGTATAGTCCAAACGATTATAGATATTATTTGGAGTATCGACTGATGCAATCTGACGATTTCTTGGCTCACTATAATCATAACCACGATGCGATGGGGAGGTTTGCTCCATCCGGCACTGGTGGGTATTACAGGCTGACATCCAGATATGCAAAGAATGCTGCTAAAATCGATAAATACCAGGGCAAGTTAGATGCTAGTTCTGGACAGCGCCGGGACGTAAAAGCAGCTAAGTATAAGGCTAAACAGGATAAGCTTGATGCTAAAGCTGCAAAGGCCCGAAAGAAGCTTGCTAAGGGTAAAACCCTCAGTGAGCGAGAGATGAAGAAGATTGCCAGAGCTGAAAGCAATCAGGCTAAGCTTTCTAAGACTTCTGCTAAGAATGATAAGTATCGTGCAAAGATCACCAAACTTCAGGCTAAGAATGCTCGAATCGATAAGCGCCTCGACAAGATGGAAGCCAGGGATGAGAAGTATAGACAGCGGGAACTTCATAGGCTTGAATTAGATAGGGCCGGGAATACTGCAAAAGGTGCCCAAAAAGTAAATAAGTTGAATGCTAAAGGCAAGACGGACGAGGCTAGAGTCGCTGATATACATACCAGACATAAAAATGCTGATATAAGAGCTGAGATGGATTATGTGGAAAAGATGTCTACTTCTGATCTTCGATCCGAAAGACATAAAGCCAATCTTATTGGTGGTGTTGGTGGAACTGCTACTGCTTTGGCACAGGTACCAGTAGCAGCTTTAACCGGAGTGCCATTTGTATATGCACCTAATGGAACATATGCGACAGCATACAAACATTCTAGTAGGCAAAAACAAATTGCAGCTGATAGAAAAAGAAGACGGGAGCTATCCGAAGCTTTTGATAGGGAACACGGGATAACAAAAGATCCACCATATCAGCCAGATAATTATAAACCTATGTCTGACGAGCAAATTATAAAACTTGCCAATCAGTATAGCAGAGAACTTAATAAGAAAAAATCAAAATGAGGTGATTTTTATGTATAGCAGAAACGATTATAGATATTATCTTGAGAGTCGTCTTGCTGAGTCCGATGATTTTCTAGCGCATTACGGTGTCAAGGGGATGAAGTGGAAGAATCATAAGAAGGCGGTTCAGGATAAACTCGCTGCCTATCGAGAAAAGCACGGTATTAAAAATTCTATCTTTAATAAAGAAATGTGGAAACGTGATCCGGACTTTAATAAAGATGGTTTCAAAGTTACGCATGAGGTTTCTGTTCAGGGCAATAGTTCTACGAATGTGAAATCTGAACAGGCAAAAGGTAAACGCCGTACTGCGAGAGAGAAAGTAAAGGTTCAGCAGGAACGTGGGAGAGCCAGGACAGATGCTATTAAATCCAAATCAAGCTCTGAATACCAGCAGGAACGTTCTTCTAATGTCCGTAAGAACGTGCTTCAACAGAAGACCAAATCTCGCCGTAAAGCAGATCATAGCACTCCGTCTACCCCTCGGAAAAAATCAATCGGTCAGAAACTTAATGATCGCTTCAAACCAAAAAATGGTACATTCGAAACCGTATCATTTAGGGATCAGAGGACTGGTAAGGAGTATGTAAAGAAGAGGAGGTAAATATGTACAACAGAAATGATTACAGATATTACCTCGAGCGTCGACTATATGAGTCCGATGACTTCTTAGCGCATTACGGTGTTAAGGGAATGAAATGGAAGCAGCATAAAGTTGGCGTTAAACTTAATGAAGATTGGGGCGATGGCTCGAAACGTTCTTATATAGAGTTTAATAAGCGGCCTGGAGGAAACGGTCATTATCAAAGCGATAAGATTGGCATAATTCGTACGAAAAATAAGAAAGAAAATAGCATTACTGCATTTAATACTACTAACAAGAAATACTTCAAAGATGATGAACGTCTTACCAAACGAAAGCATGGGCGGCTATCTTCAGAATATGCTGAAGACGGCTCTCAGCATACGCTTGATCTTTCAAGAAAACGTAAGAAATCTTCTTTGAGGCAACGCGTAGCCAAATATCGTAAGACGCGCGGTATTCATCTTTAGGAGGTGCTAATGGCGAGATATACAATAGCTGATCGCCTCCAACATGCATGGAGTGCATTGACAAGAGCTCCAACGGAGCAACCAATATATGATCTGGGAGTTGCCTATGGTAATCGACCGGATCGCCGTCGTTTAACAAGAGGTAATGAGCGATCTATCGTAAGCTCAATATACAATCGAATAGCCATGGATGTAGCGGCCGTAGACATGATGCATGTAAAGCTTGATGAAAACGGTCGTTTTTTAGAGGAAATAAAATCCGGGCTCGATAATGTATTAACTTTGGACGCTAACATCGATCAGACGGGACGAGCATTTATGCAGGACGTTGTAATGTCAATGTTTGATGAGGGTGTAGTAGCGCTATTACCTATAGAAACAAATGTCGTACCGAACGAAACAGGATCTTTTGATGTTACAGCTATGCGAACTGCAAAGATAGTTACTTGGTATCCGCAGCATGTAAAAGTAAGATTCTACAACGAAAAGTACGGCAGACATACAGAAATTGTGATGCATAAGAGGAATGTCGCAATAATCGAAAATCCTTTTTATGCAGTTATGAATGAGCCGAACTCTATTCTTCAGCGATTAATTCGTAAGTTGAACTTACTCGACGTAATCGATGAACAGAGTGGATCCGGCAAATTAGATCTAATAATTCAGCTTCCATATGTTGTTAAAACCGAAACCAGGAAGAAGCAGGCAGAGGATAGACGTAAGAGTATTGAAATGCAGCTTGCTGGCTCCAAGTATGGAATAGCTTATACTGATGCAACTGAGAAGATCACACAACTCAATCGACCTCTCGAAAACAACCTGATGAAACAGATCGAATTCCTAACGAGTACACTATACGGGCAGCTAGGTTTGACGGCGGAGATTCTCAACGGGACTGCGGACGAGAAGACGATGTTGAATTACTACAATTCAACTATTGAACCGATCCTTTCAGCAATTGCGACAGAGCTTAAGCGTAAATTCCTTACAAAAACAGCTAGGACTCAGGGACAGTCCATTGAATTCTTCAATGATCCGTTCCGACTTGTTCCAGTCAACAACATTGCTGATATTGCTGATAAGTTTACACGTAATGAGATTATGTCATCTAATGAGCTCAGGCAGGTTATTGGTATTAAGCCGTCTGATGATCCTAAGGCTGACATGCTCATTAACAGTAACCTGAATCAGTCACCAGAACAGCTTCAGATGCAGATGGGCGGAGGCGCTGGCTTGAGCCCGACTGTTGAGGGTATTGACCCGATGCAGATGCCTGTAAGCGAATTACTAAAGAAAAATGGGAGAAATCAAAATGGCTAAAAAACAGTATGACTTTAGCGGCTGGGCCACGAGATTTAACGTTAAATGTGCAGACGGACGAACTATTAGAGACGGTGCATTCAAGTCGCAGGACGGACAAGTAGTCCCACTTGTGTATATGCATGATCACTACGATCCTAAAAATGTTCTTGGTCATGCACTACTGACATATGCTCCTGGACAGGGTATGCGTGCAGATGTGAAGTTTAATAACACGGATGAAGGTCAGCATAGTAAAGAGATGGTACGAAATGGCGATGTACTGTCTCTTTCTATTTGGGCTGATAGTCTCAAAGAGGACAAGCATACTGGCGAGGTCTATCATGGAGCGATTAAAGAAGTAAGTCTTGTTTTGGCTGGAGCAAACCCAGAAGCAAGAATCGATATGCCGTTCATTCAGCATGGCGACGGACTTGATGGGTATGAAGCCGTTATCTTCGCAGGTCCTCAGGATCTGATACACGAAGATATGGAAGGGGAAGGAGAAGAGATGAGTAACACTAATGAGGAAGAACGTACCGTACAGGATGTTCTTGATGAAATGGATGAAGAGCAGCAGGCTGTAGTTAAGTATCTGCTCGATGAGAAAGAAAACGAAATCCTCAGTGCCCTCGAAGAGGAAGATGACGAGGAATACGAGGATGAAGAAGACTATGATTCCGCAGAGGAGGAAGATGACGAAATGAAACATAATGCATTTGATAGTGATACAATGGCTGGAAACTACCTGAGCCACGACGATATGAAGACTATTCTCAGCGATGGAAAGAGACTCGGATCTCTCCGCGATGCTGTCCAGGCTCATATGGAAGACGGAATTCTTGCACATTCCACAATTACGCCTATTCCTACTGAGGGTATGGTTGGACCTTCTGCTGACACTTCCAGTCAGACATATGGAATCCGTGATATGGATATGCTTTTCCCGGATTTCAAGAACCTTAATAACCCGCCTGAATGGATCAAGAGAGACACCGACTGGGTCAGCAAGGTTATGAACGGTGTTCACCACACTCCATTCAGCAGAATTAAATCTACATATGCAAACATTACAGAAGACGATGCTCGTGCACTGGGATACATCAAGGGTAACCAGAAGAAGGAAGAGATCTTCACACTGCTCAAGAGAACCACAACTCCGCAGACCATCTACAAGAAACAGAAATTTGATAAGGATGATCTTACAGATATTACTGATTTCGATGTTGTAGCATGGGTCAAGGCTGAGATGAGGATCATGCTGGATGAGGAAATCGCCAGAGCGATTCTTATCGGCGATGGAAGAGCACAGGATTCTGATGATCATATTAAGCACGAACACATCAGACCGATTGCTGAAGATGTTGATCTGTTCAACATTAAGGTTGATGTTACTGTTCCGGCGAACTCTAATGGTGGCGTCATTGCCAAGAAGTTCATTGACGATGTAATCAGAGCTAGAAAGTACTATAAGGGCTCCGGCAACCCTAAGATGTTTACAACAGCCGATATGCTGACTGAAATGCTGCTTCTTGAGGATCAGATCGGTCATAAGCTGTATAAGTCTGTATCCGAGCTTGCTACTGCTCTCAGAGTATCCGAGATCGTTGAAGTTGAGGTTATGGAAGGCAAGAAGGTTGGAGAAAAGGATCTTGCAGCCGTTATCGTTAACCTGAATGACTACAATGTCGGCGCTGATAAGGGCGGAGCAGTTTCGCTGTTCGATGACTTTGACATCGATTACAACCAGTATAAGTATCTGATCGAGACCAGATGCTCTGGTGCTCTGATCAAGCCTTTCTCAGCTATGACTGTTTGTATTGTTGAGAGCGAGTAATAGGAGAAATCAAAATGGCTAAGTTTTACGGTCCAATCGGCTATGTGACGAGTAGTGAAACAGTGCCTGGAAAATGGAAAACCTTCGTCACTGAGAAAACATATTCTGGTGAGTTTAATAGACTTTCCAGGAGTTGGCAGGGAGGTCAGAAGGTCAATGATGATGTCAACCTCTCTGCTGAAATCAGTATAATAGCCGATCCATTTTTCTGTGATCATCTTCGAGAGATTCGGTATGTAAAACTTAATGGTGCGGCGTGGAAAGTTGAGTCGGTTGAACCGAACCATCCACGATACACATTGCGGATTGGAGGTGTGTATAATGGCCCGATCCTTGGAAGCGGGTAGACTTGAGCTACATAGCAAATTAGTCGAGCTGGTCGGCCATGCATACTTTCAACCGCCCGAATCGATTAAGATGATATATCCGGCGGCAGTTTATAATATGACTCGGATTAGACCTGATTTCGCCGATGATAAACATTATTTAAATTTTCCGGGTTATGTGATTACAATTATAGACCGCGATCCAGATCTTGATTGGGTTACTAAGATGTTTGATACTTTCGAATATTGTTATTACGAAAGATCGTATGTCGCAGACAATCTTAATCATTGGAGTTTCGTGGTTTACTTTTTATAGGAGGAATATATAATGTCTAGACTTGTTTGGGACAATACCGGCGAGCGTTTCTATGAAACCGGTGTTAAAAGAGGCGTCATTTATCCAGCCGTTAGCGGAACATACCCAAAAGGATATGTCTGGAATGGTCTTACTGCAGTAACAGAAAGTCCTTCTGGTGCTGATGCCAATAATATTTATGCTGATGACATTAAGTATCTGGTTCTCAGAGCTGCTGAGGAATTCGGTGCTACTGTTGAGGCTTATACATATCCTGATGAATTCGCGGAGTGTGATGGATCTGCATTTGTAGCAGATGGTGTATCGATCGGTCAGCAGACAAGAAAGCCGTTTGGTTTCTGCTACAGCACTATTCTCGGCAATGATGAGGATGCTAATGATCACGGATATAAGCTGCATCTTATCTACAATGCAACTGCATCGCCATCAGAAAGGGGATACCAGACTGTTAATGATTCCCCAGAAGCAATTACTTTCAGCTGGGAACTTACTACAACTCCGGTTCCGGTTACCGGTGCATATAAGCCAACTGCTTGCATAACCATCGATTCAACGAAGGCTGATTCTGCGAAGCTCGATGCTCTTGAGGATATTCTGTATGGTACAGAGAATACTGATGCAAGACTCCCGCTTCCTGATGAAGTAATTTCAATCATGGGCGGTTCTGTATCTGATGTTACACTCAACAGATCTAATGCTACCGTTAAGGTTGGTAACACAATCACTCTCAGAGCAGTTACTACACCTGCTGGACAGGAAGTTGATTGGTCATCGAGTGATACAGACAAGGCTACAGTCAGCAATGGCGTAGTCACAGGCGTTGCCGCTGGTACTGCCACTATTACAGCGGCTCTTCATGACGACAACACCATTAGTGATACATGTAGAGTTGTTGTTTCGACAGCATCCTAATAATACTGGAACGTACCCCGGAAACTTTCGAAGCCCGGGGTCATTTTTTATACATGAAAGGAGCGATAAATCATGCTTAAGAAGTCCATTAGTTACATCGATTATAACGGCGAAAAACAGACAGATGAGTGCTATTTCGATCTTTCTAAAGCTGAACTCATGGAAATGCAGGTTTCAGAAAAGGGTGGATTTGAGAATTATCTCACGGCACTTATCGAGGAGAAAGATCAGAAGAAGATCTATGCAATGTTCAAAGAGATTGTTCTTATGTCCTACGGAAGAAAAAGTGCAGACGGTCGTACGTTTATCAAGAAGAAAATGGTTGATGGCCAGATGGTCAGACTCAGAGATGAATTCGAGCAGTCAATAGCATTCTCGGAGCTTATGACCGAGCTTATCTCCGGTGGCGACGAAGCAATTTCTGATTTTATTATACATCTCATCCCGAAGGAACTCGCTAATGAGATAAATAAGAAGATGGCAGCTGGAGCTGAATAAGAACTACGGAGGGGCTGCATATGTTAACTATTACTGTCCCCGCCACAGAGTCTTATGACCCTATAACTAATACTTTTTTTACTACAAAAGAGCAAACTCTAACTCTAGAGCATTCTCTTTTATCTATTTCAAAATGGGAATCAAAATGGGAAAAACCGTTCTTTGATAAGAATGTTAAGAAGACAATAGATGAGAGCAGAGATTATATACGGTGCATGACAATCACTCAGAATGTCGATCCGGATGTCTATTATGCTCTTACTGAGGACATGTATCGGAAAATTATAGCGTATATGGAAAAACCGATGACTGCTACATTCTTTTCTGATACTGGTAAGTCCCCCTCTCGAAAAATCATTACTTCTGAGGTTATCTATTATTACATGGCCGCTCTTCAGATACCATTTACCTGTGAAAAGTGGCATATCAATCGATTAATGACTTTGATAAGAGTCTGTAATGAAGAGAATAAACCTCCTAAGAAGATGAGTAAACGAGACATAATGTCACAAAATACAGCATTAAATGCTGCGAGACGAGCTAGATTGAAGTCGAAGGGGTAATAGTTATGCCATTAATAGAAGTTACTCAGAAGGGCGACTTTAAGGCTCTTGAAAAATATTTGAAAAAATCAAAAGATGCTTTATTTTATCGACATCTTGAGCGATATGCAAAACGAGGTGTAGAAGCATTACGAGAAGCTACCCCGGTAGACAGTGGTCTCACTGCAAATTCTTGGGGTTATACAATAGATGTAGATAACAAGCATGCAACTATAACTTGGACTAATTCGAATGATGCTGATGGGTGGTTTAATGTGGCTATCGGCCTACAATACGGCCACGGTACTGGTACTGGCGGCTGGGTTGAGGGTATTGACTATATTAATCCAGCTATGAAGGACATCTTTGAGAAAATGGCGCACGATATTTGGATGGAGGTGATCGCGGTTGAATAGCATTGATCAAAAAGTTGTTGAGATGCGATTTGATAATTCGCAATTCGAAACTGCGGTCTCCCAGACGATGACCACGCTTGAAAAGTTCAAGGATAAACTCAATTTTAAGGATGCCGGGAAGGGACTTAGTAAGCTTGGAAAAGCTGCTGGAGATTATCAGTATACTCTTAATGATGTAGGCGAATCGATTTCTAACATTGAAAGCGCATTCATGAAGATGGGATCTGTCGGTTCTAAGATTCTTGATACGCTTACTAGTAGAGCTGCTTCCTTTGTTATTAAGGGCATGGATACCGTTATCCAGGAAGTCTGGGGCGGAGGTATGTCCAGAGCCATGAACCTTGAACAGGCTAAGTTCCAGCTTCAAGGCATACTCGGGTCTGCTGAGAAAGTAAACCGAGTAATTTATAGTGATATTCTTCCTGAACTGCAGGGAACTCCGTTTAGTTTGGACCAGGCAGCGGTTGTCATGGGTCAATTGGCAGCTTCTGGTAAAACTACGTCTGAAGAGATTCATCAGGCAACCAGAGCTATTTCAGGTGCTGCAGCCATGACGAATACATCATTCGCCGAGATTGGTCGTATCTTTACTAAAGTTGCTGGTAATAGCCGAGTTATGGGTGATACTCTTCAGGAGTTCTCGTCTAGGGGTCTTAATGCAGCTGCTGATATGGCCAAGTACTTTAACATGGTCAATGATTCAAGCTCTAAAGCTGCAAAAAGTGTTTCAAAGAGTGTTAAAGATCAGATCGTGGCACTTACAGAGGGTAAGAAAGTTAACGAAAAGATGATCAGGGACATGATCTCTGATAAAGATACTATCGTTGGGTATGATGTATTTGCTGCAACATTTGATTTTCTATATGGCGAACAGGCTCAAAAGTCTACAACCATGTACACAGGTGCTCTTGAGGACCTTAAAGCGGCATTGGCCAGAGTCGGTGCCGAGCCTGCTGCTGTAAAACTTGAATTCCTTCGTGATGCGTTTAATTCACTTGTTCCGGCAGTTGACGTCGTAAATGGCATTCTTAAGAAATATACTAGTGCAACTAAGCAGGTTGTTAAATATACACATAAGCTTAAAGACGGTACAAAGATTACGTCTAAGCAGGCTGAAAAATATAAAAAGCAGGGTATAGAAGTTAAAAAGCTTGAAAAAGCTACTAAAGAATATGGCAAAGTATTTTCTGGTTCACTGGCTAAAAAGGTTCAGAAAGCCGGTTGGTCATTCATGGAGATGTTCGTTAAATTGGATGCTAACCATGATATTATGCGGTATTCTAAGAAGAACCTCAAAGACCTTGGTGTAGAAGTTGTAAAGTATACTCATAAACTTAAAGACGGAACAAAACTTACTAAAGCTCAAGCAAAAGAATACAAAAATGAAGGTGTAGAAGTAATAAAGCTCAAGAATAACATCAAAGAATGGCATACGTCATGGGGACAGGTCGTCGAAAAAGGCGAGGCTGTAATGAACCCGCACATGTGGCAAATTCTTACCTCCAGCACTAATGCGTTTGTAAATGTCATGACTGCTGTTGGAAAGACCCTTAGTACCGTTAAAAAAGGATTTAGTGAAGCATTTTTAAGTAATGTCAGTCTTGAGAATTTTGCTAATTTAGCTAAAAGTCTTGAAGATTTTACATTAGATCCTCGTTTTCTTCAGATCTTTACTTCTTCTGCGAATATTCTCGTTAAAACGTTACAGTTGGCTAGTAAAGTTCTCGGTGCTATTAGACGCGGATTCATGGCTGCTTTTCCGAAAATTACTCTCGACACTATCGTTGAGATAATCCAGGCAATTGAGCAGTTTACTTCTAATTTAGATATTAGCGATAAAACACTTGACCGAATTAAATGGACTGCCAGAGGATTATTTACGCCATTAGCTCTTACTGTGAGGGCGTGTATAACGGTGATTAAAGCCTTCGCTAAGATCCTGTCTACTGCATATGGCGAACTCAGGCCATTTGCTACTCTTGCTACCAGTTTTATGGGTATGATCGGTAAGATAGCCAGCGGCTTAGGCAATCTATTCAGAAATATTGCTAAATCGCCATCACTGAAAGAGAAATTCGGATTCGCCGGTGGTTTTCTGGATAAGTTCCTTCATTTGAAAGATCTGTGGGCGAAGCTTAAAGGCCTTGCTGAGATCTGGACTGGTAAGTTTGATCTCTTTGGCTATAAAGCGTACAAATATTTGAGTAACCTTGGAAAGGCATCTGGTGATGTTAATCCGATAGTAGATGCTTTTAGTAAATTAAATTCTATATTAACTAAGATTGCTACGCCATTTAAAATTGTTGCCGGGCTCATTCAGAAGTTAGCCGAAAGCCTAGGTTTGTTTAAGGGGTTGAAGGATTTTCTCGGTGAACTCTTTGGTATTTTCCAGAAGAAAATTGAAGAGGATGACAAAGGTATATTTGGCAAACTCGGAAAATTTGGGGATTACTTGACTATTGTCGAGGGTCTTACTGGTGGCCTCGATGGTTTATTGGAGGTTATTGGTAAGTTCACTTCTAGTAGTCCGCTGAAGGGGCTTAAGAGATTCTTTAGTGATCTTGGAGATATAATCCTTCAGATGGCCGCTGGATTTGTAGAAGGTGATTTCTTTGTGGACCTGGCTAAAGATACTATTGGTTGGTTTGGTTCATTTAAGAAACTCGGGGGAAAGATTAAAAAACAATTAGTTCCAACTCTTGACGCCTTTTTTATGCTTGTTCCTAAGCTGTTTAATCTAGAGTCTTATGGTGATCTTTTGAATGCCGCGGCGAAAAAGTTTGGTGAAGGATTTTCCAAGTTTCTTTATGCTCTTGGTTTGGCCATTAAACCGGGAGCAGATAAAGCGCTACTTGGTGTTGAAAGAATCGGTAAGACTGTTGAAAATCTTAAAAAGATATCTGAGGATTTATCGGGTAATCCGCAGTTTGAGCACTTGCGGCAGATATTCCAGGGAATTAGTAATATTATAAATGATTATTTTAAGGATCTTGATCCTAAGAAAGCACGGCAATTGATCCTCGGTTTAACATATTTTGTTACCGTGTTATACTATTTGACTACGATTCGTAGTTCTGCTCGAGCATTTGCAGGATTAACTAAAGCGTTTGAAGCCATAACAAAAGGTATCGCAGCATTTGGACAAATTGGTAATGCTATTACGGGAATATTCTTCGCAGTTAAAGACCTCGTCAGAGCGGTGTCAATGATACCATATATGATTGCTTTAGCGACAGCATTACTTAGTATGGCTGCATCAATGTACATTATTTCTCGTATTGATAGCGATAAATTAATGGGGGCAGCCCTTGTCATGGGTGCTTTTCTTGCTGCTACTGCTACAATATTTGTAGCATTAGGGAAATTAGCTACTAAGTTGGGCCCTAAAACTGCCGAATCGATTATGCAGTTGTCTATCGTTCTTGCGGCAATAGGATTTACTATGATTTCGTTAGCGAGCTCTATCTATTTGATGGCATATACTATTGAACATTATAATGTAGTTGATGCCGTTGGTGTTATCTCATTATTGTTAGCAGAATTTGGTCTTCTTATATGGTTGATTAGTAGAACGCAGTCGTTGAATGACAATATTACAAAAGCTGCCTGGACACTAACTGCTATTGGCGCCGGTATAACCACCATGGTTAAAGCAATTCAGATGCTGTCTAGTATACCTGATGAAAAGGCAATGAATCGAGCATTACGAGTAATTGCTGGTCTAATTGTAAGTTTTTCCTTATTTGCATTTGCAGCAGGAAAGGGAGGAGCTAATTTCTGGTCGGGCTTCTCAGCTATCGGTTTGGCTTTAGCTTTGAAATCACTTGCAAGAGTAGTTAAGATGCTTGCTAAGCTTAAGGGTTCCGAATTACATAGAGCAGAAAAGGGCGTTGCACTGATTGAAGATCTACTTATGGGCATGACCATCATGATTGCTGTTATGATGGGGATGTCTACATTGCTTGGTAAATTCGGTTCAAAAGCTGCTGGTTTAACTGGACTTGGCAGTATTGTCGCCATGATCGCGGTGGTATTCACCATCGGTGAGGCTGTTGCGAAGCTAGCTGTATTTACTGAAGCAGAGCTTAGTCGTGCTACTGATGCTATAGTTGGAATCATGCTTGTCATGGCTGCTATTGCTGGTGTTGCCAGTATTGGTGGAAAGTCGTTCGCTATGAATGCTGCCGGTTTGGGAGCATTAGCGGCCGGATTGTTCTTGCTAGCTGAAGGTATGGTAGCATTAGCAAGTTGCGAAGATGCTGGTCGTGGTCTCGTGGCTATGGTTCTTACTATAATAAGTCTGGTAGTTGCTATATCTGCTATCCTGGCTATTACAAAGAAGATGATTGATATAAAGGCTGCCGGTGCAATTGCTTTAGTCGCTGGTAGTTTATTATTATTCTCTGCAGCTATTGCTATTTTAGCCGGCTGTGATATTAATGGACTTACCATGGCATGCATAGCTTTACTTGCTACTCTTGGTGTTGCAGGAATTGTATTAGCAGCACTATCAGCTTTGGGTCCAGGAATGATCCCATTGGCTGCAGCATTTGCATTACTTGGTATTGCAGCTTTGGGCGTTGGTGCTAGTATTTTCTTATTAACTGCTGCATTAACTGCTTTGATACCATTGATCTTAGGTCTTGGCGCGGCTGTCGATATGAGTACGCTCCAAGATGGTTTAAATGTTCTAGCGGTTGCGGCCGATGGTTTAGTTGGTATATTTAAGACATTATCTGATGGTTTATTAGTACTTGGCGGAGCATTCTTCGTTCTTGGTGCTGCTTTGATCGTCACTGGCCTCGGTGCCGCAGCCGTAGGTGTCGGCTTTGCTGCCGCTGCGGTTGGTGTATTCCTACTTGCAGGGTCGATAATGCTTTTATATGAAACACTTAGAGCATTCTTCCCGAATGTTGTTACCCCAGTCGAAAATGGTATGTCATCACTCATGAATCTATGGGCATCTGAACTACAGACTCAAGCGGATATTGCGGCCAATGGTTATTCCGCAGCTGCAGAAAGGATTCAGCAGGAAGTTGACAAGAGTAATAAAGAAGTTGAAGACTCTAATGCTGAGCATAATGAGATTACATTGGAACAGCAAGATACATTCTTGAGTAAACTTCTTGAGAGTGGGGGTCTCAGCTCTGAAGAATATTCGAATCTTATGGGCAACATACCTCTTGATTCTGCCGATGCGTGGGAATCAAATGCTCCAGACTTCCTTAAATCCATGGGCGTAACTGGCGGCGATATGCAAAGTTTATTACAGGGCTATGCCGATGGTAATGTTGATATTGGTGCATCTTTCCCGATTAAGCTTGGAGAAGGAATCGAATCTAATTCTGGTGCTCCGATAACTGCTTTAGAGGCATTATTCCCGAAACTTGCTGAGGTTCATACTAAGTTTGAGCAGGCTGAGGAGCGTCGTGGTAAAGCTATCGATCAGAAGCTCAGTGCGGGTATTGATAATAATAAGAATCTTGTCGGTGATGCTGCTGAAGGCGTTGTTTCGCATGCCGGTGCTAAAGCCGATAGCCAGGACGCTATTCGACAGTTCAGACAAGCAGGCGAACATGCCAGTCTGGGTTATGCTGAAGGTTTGAAATCGAAGATCAGAACTGCTGGCGATGAGGCCGTTAGACTTGCAGAAGAATCTGCTCGCAGAGCTAAAGAAGCTCTGGATGAGGAGTCACCTTCACGTGTATTCCGTAAGATAGGTTCATTTGCTGGCGAGGGATTTGCACTTGGTATGAAAAGTATGATCCCTGCGGTTGGGCAAATATCACAAGAACTTGCTGCCGGAAGTGCGTCTATTGTAGCCGATGCTATGACAGCATGTGCTGCTGCTTTCGACGCAGATTTAGATTTCACTCCGACAATTACCCCGGTGGTAGATTTGTCAGAAGTACGCCAAAGTGCTGAAGGAATAAATGGCATTTTAGGCGGAACATTTGGTATCAACTCGCCTTTCTCTGGCAGATTGAATGCCGCACGTGCTGCCGCTAGTTTCGACGCTGCAAGAAATCAAAATGAAGGAGTTTCTGACTCGATCGATAACTTAGCAAAGAAATTAGACGGCATGACAGAAACAATGAACTCCAGATCGCTCAATGTTTATAACACAATTGATGGTGCTGGAGATCCTGAAGCATTTGCTGACGGATTACTCAGAAGCTTTAGACTCAATGCGAGGACTGTGTAATGGCTAAAAAGAAAAAAGAATCACCAAAACCCTCGAGTCTGAAGATTACGAGGAATAAAAAGAAATTTGTGGCTTCCTGGAATACGCATAGCTATGATAAGCAATGGCTGGATGCATATGTCGTAAAAGGCAGTAAGACTGAACATCCTCTTAGCCTTTATACGGGTGCTAAGAAGGCTGCCAAGCGTATCACCAAGGGAGCCACTTCTAAAACGCTTGAGCTTGACTTTGCTGATTACCATCCGAACACAAAAGCCATTCTTAAGAAAGTTCGTTTCGAGGTTAAGGGTTTAAAGAAAGATACTAGTAAGATCGATTACTCGACTAGTAAAGTTGCTAAAAAATCTTTCGATGTCAAGAAACCTCGAAACATCAAGACTGAGGGGCAAGAAAATTGGGTTATGTCTTCCAGGGATACTACAGTTACTGGTAGAGTGACTTTTTCCTGGGAGCATGACCACAGTGACTCAGATGCTAATATCTGGGTTGATTTCTTGTGTCAGACAGTTCTTATAAAGAATCCTGTATATACACGGGCGTCGAAACTTAAGGATGAGGATTGGAAATTAGGTAGAAGTCAAACCATAACGATTGAAGATGCTCAGGGTCATTATGAGACTATAACTAAATCTGAGAAGAGCACAAAAGAAAATTCGTTACTGATCATTGAAGATTCGGCCATTGTGAATCAAAACATTGATACTTATGGCAGATTCATCCGTGTCTATGCTCGAGGTCCTGGTGGTAATTCAAAACCCGCATATGGAGAGATCTTTTACGGGGCAGTTAAGAATCCGTCAGGTATTTGGATGTGGGATGCAAATGATACTCTTGAGGTAGAGGGAACGATTTATGCCGATAGCGGCGATGGTGCAGGAGCAGAGTATGAATATGTTCTGTCAGCTCCTAATGTTACTGCGACATTCGATCCATCGTCCGGAACTCCAACGAGTGCTGAGTATGTAGTTCAGTGTCCAGTTAATGTGTGGCCTGGTACTAGCTTTGCGAATGTTAATAATCTCCATGGGGACGAGTCTGGTGGAGTGCTTAAGAATGAGGCTGATAGAACCACCCATAAAAAGAGAGAAGGTAAGCTAACCAAAAGTCAGATCACGGAGCTTTTAAATGGTCAGGATTCTGATGAGATCGTACATCTTAAAACTAGTCAGACATTGAACGACGACGAATGTGTGTTTGTGCGTCGAACAGAATATCGAGGTGTCGATACGAATCCTGGGGATCCTGAATGTCTAAAGATAGGTAAGTTGGCCGATCCAAGTGGTTTATCCATCACTCCAAGCACTACTACAAATCCTATAATTCAGGTGACTGCTAATAATAATTCCACAGTTCCACACTCATTCCTGGCTGTATGGTATCGCGATTCGAATTCGCAGGAACCTATATGTATTGGTATTATTCCGCATGGTAATAGCACTGAAGTATCTGGTACATTTAATGCCCCTGATTGGGGTAGCGGATCACCAGATATCGGTGTACAATGCATGGTATCTGACTGGACTATGCAGTCAGAAACTCATGTACTTTCAGACCAGACAGAATACACAGTAGATGTTTATACATTCTCTTGGGATAATATGATCCCATCAAAGACCGTATGGGATGGTGGATCGGTACCATTACCGCCTACAAATGTAGCCTTACGAAATCTGGGCGATGGTAAACTTGAGGTGTCATTCGATTGGAACTGGAAAGAAGCGGCAATTGCTGAGATCTCATGGTCTGATGATAAAGATGCCTGGTATTCTACAAACGAACCATCGACCTATGAAGTAAGTAGATTACGTTCAAGCGGTAGCTGGATTATATCTGGACTTTCATCCGGTACATGGTACGTTCGTGTCCGCTTTATTAAGACTGAGGGCGAGGATACCATGGTCGGAACATATTCAGACATTGTTAGTAAAGACATCTCTGAAGCACCTAATGCCGTATCTATCACGATCAGTGAAAATGTTATACCAATTGATGGTGAAGCAGTTCTTTCGTGGGGTTATTCTGCTACAGATGGTACTACACAAATAAATGCCGAGATTGGGGAGGCTACTTGGAATAGTACAACTCAGAAATGGGATTATGAGTCTCTTCCAGGCGGTCAGAATATCCAGACCGATTCACATATAACTATATACCCGCAAGACTATGGTTGGGAAAATAATACTGAGCATTGGATTGGGATACGATTGACCAGTAGTGCTAATAGAGCCAGCGAGTGGAGTGCACCAGTGCAGCTCACTATCGCAAGCAAACCCGAAATAAGTGTTGTAACACCGATCCATGATGTTACTGTCGAGATCGACAGCGACACGCATGAGACAGCTGCATTTCCTTCGATAGAGTCATTGCCAATAACAGTAACTGTCGGCGGTGCTCGATTAGGTGGAACCACTGCTATTACTATAGTTCGTGGTGTTGATGATGATAAGGATCGTCCTGATGAATCATTCGACACGGGATATAATGGCGAGGTAGTTTATTATAGTTCTCAGACTAATATGACTGAGTATATTTACAGTCCTGTAACACCTGAAGAGTTTGAAGAAGATGTAACTTATTACGAATTAGTTGATGATGAGTATGAACCTACATCTGACGTTACTCCTGTATCGGGTAAGACATACTATGTGCAGGAGGACGCGCCTGTAACCTTCACCATTACGAGAGATATGCTTGTCGCTGCCCCTCTTGATGACGATTGTCTATATAAATTGAAAGCTACTATCAAAGATAAATTTGGTCAGACAGATAGTTGGCCTAAGGAAGAAGATGGTGGCGACTTTTATATTCGTTGGGATCATAAAGCGGTTGATCCAGTAGCCGACATAACCATCCAAAATAGACTCGGTGTAACATTTATTAATATTGTCGAGCCTGAAGGACCTCAGGGATGGTTGATCGATCCGGAAGATACGTGCGATATCTATCGTCTGACTGTCGATAAACCGCAGCTTATCGTCAACGGAGCATTATTTGGACAGACCTATGTCGATCCATATCCAACGCTTGGACGATTCGGCGGGTATAGGATCGTATACCGCACTAAGTATGGGGATTATGTAAAAGAAGATAAAGAATATGCATGGACCGATTACCAGCATGATATCGATTCTGATAGTACAGATGATTACTATAATCAGTTCGGAATTCTCATTAACTATGGGAAAGAGTTACTCGTTCTTGAGGGTAATATCTCACTCCAGAATGCCTGGAAGAAGGATTTCAAGCTCACGAGATATCTTGGTGGATCTATGGAGGGTGATTGGAATGCCGGTGTCGAACGGACTGGTACATTTAAAGCAGTTATTCCGCTTGACAATGATGATGAGATCATTGAAAAATTGAGAGATGTCGCGTCTTATGCTGGTAAATGCAGGGTTCGTACACCTGATGGTTCAAATTTCTGCGCTAATGTCGACATTAATGATGATCGAGAAGAAAAGTATATTACGCGCAAAGCTGGTGTTACTTTAACGATCAGTATGGTGGATGACGATGAGCAGGATGGAATGATATTCGAGCAGTGGCTTGAAAGTTTAGAAAGTGAGTAGGGTGATCTATTATGGATTGGGATAAAGGATACAGTGCACGTTATTACGTCACTTTTGTAGATCCCGCTTCGTGGATGGACATGGTAGATGATTCTGACAACAAAATACTTAATATTACGGGTGGTGCGATAAAGCGTGTTACAACGGATCTACGAGAATCTGCTGACATAAATTGCACGCACTACTCAGATAAAAGAGAACGGTTGATAAGGGTATGGCTTGACATAATGCAAGAAAGTGATCGAAGCCATACTCCTTTATTTACCGGCTATTCCGTATCGCCTGCAAGAAATTTCGATGGTGTATATGAGACAAACACATTGCAATGTTATTCTGTGCTGAAACCTGCTCAGGATATATTACTTCCAAGAGGCTATTACGCCCCGATAGATGTTGATGGTACTGTGCTTATTAGAAGCCTTCTGCGGTGTACAAATGCACCTATAAATACAGCCGGAGTAACAGATAAAAACAAATTCCTTAAGCGAGCTATTATTGCCGAAAGCGGAGAAACAAATCTATCCATGGCAGATAGGATAATTGATGCTATGAGTTGGCGTTTACGGATCACAGGTTATGGTGAAATAGATATTAGTAGTTATGATCCATTGCCTGTCGCTTCGTATGATCCGATTGCACGAGACATACTGACGCCAACTATAAAAGTTGAGTATGATTGGTATGATGTTCCGAACGTGCTGCGGGCAGTCTTTAGTAATGACAGTTCGGAAGCACGTGATGAAGATCCTGCTAGTCCGTTTTCAATACCGACTCGCGGTAGAGAAGTATGGTATGAGGATACAAATGTAGCGCTCAACGATAAAGAGTCACTCAAAGACTATGCTAAAAGACGACTCAAAGAATTGCAAAGGGTGTCTACTACCATAAGCTATGACAGAAGATATGATCCAAATGTGAGACCTACTGATGTCGTAGCCCTAAATTTCCCCCGGCAGGATATTTCAGGAAACTATTTGGTAACGTCCCAGTCAATAGATTTAGGCTACAGTGCGACTACCAGTGAGGAGGTGATCAATGTATGAGTACTTCCATGGATAAACTGGCCCAGGCTATGCAACGAGTTATGGATAATACTGACAGACGAAAAACCAAGCCATACGATGTTGAAGGTGAAGTTGTTCGTGTCGAAGGTGATACTGCGTACGTTCATTTTCCTGGAGGTGTTGATTCGACGCCTGTTTTGATGACTATAAATGCCTCTCCTGGCGATAGAGTGCAGGTACGTGTAGCTAATGGCACAGCATTTATGCTTGGAAATTACTCTGCTCCACCTACCGATGATTACCTAGCTCGACTTGCTAATCTGGAGGCGATCGCTGCTGGTAAAAATGCTAATAAAGCTAAGGTTGTGGCAGATGGTGCTGATACTAAGGCAACCGGTGCTAAAAGGACTGCAGAGGCTATCTTAGTATATGACCATACATATGAATTGAATCAGGCAAAAACCGTTGCGACGTTCACGGCCTATCTTTATCGTGGCGGCATAGATGTTAAGGAGTACTTCGATCCCGAATTGTTCACTTGGTATTTGAAGACCGAGGATAATGAGGAGCCATCATTTATTGGTTATGGCTATACCTGTACTGTAAATATCGCATCGTGTGATTATGGTGCTGAAGTTGTTGGTTATTTCACAAACACAGGCGATGCTCTTGCATTATCATCAGACGATTCTAATCTCACAAATCAAAATGGAGAAGATTATTCTGTAAGAGCGTCTGGAGACTCCATCCGTGTGCGAGATCTCACTAAAACCACAACAATATATCCTACAGACCATGTAATGATCATAACTGCTGAGGATGAGAAGTTGGCGAGTATAGCAACGTTGTCTGATGCAGTTGATAAACATTATACACATATACAAGGTGTGCCAAGCGCAACTTGGAGAGTGACACATAATCTGAGAAAGAACCCTTCAATAACAGTTGTTGATTCGGCGGGAAGGGAAGTTATTGGACAGTATGACTATATAGATGTCAATACTGTTGAGTTGACTTTCGTCGGGGCATTCTCTGGAAAGGCATTTTTTAATTAAGGAGATTTGATATGGCAAAAAAATTCTTAGTTCCAATCGATTTGAACGGATTGGAATTGCAAAACTTTTTGGTGCATAATCTTCCATCTGCACCTACCGGGGTTGCTAGTAAGTTATATTACAATACTGCTGATAATAAACTGTATTATTATAATGGTACAGAGTGGGTAGATTTGACATCAAATTTGATAACCGGAGTAAAGGGTAATGCTGAAAGCTCTTATAGAACTGGAAATGTTAATCTTACACCGGGTAACATTGGGGCTGCTCCTACATCGCATGCTTCAAGCGGAACTACCTATGGTAAAGCTACAAACTCGAATTATGGACATACTAAATTATCAGATTCAACGAATTCGTCTCTTGCAGCTGCTTCAGATGGCACCGCTGCCACCCCTAAAGCAGTTAAGGACGCACTTGATGCGGCTAAGGCTTATGCAGATGGTATAATAGCTGCTTCTGATGCGATGGTGTTCAAGGGTACTATAGGTACCGGCGGAACGATTACAACGCTTCCTACGACCGGTGTCAAAATAGGAGACACTTATAGAGTTATTACTGTTTGTACATATTTGGTTTAAACTTGTGATATCGGTGATCTTATTATAGCAATATCTTCTACTCCTACTTGGTCTTTTGCGCAGACCAATATCGATGTTGCCATAACTGACCTTACAGTTAC
>JAEEGL017277265.1_pt1 | contig 26269 bp, 31 predicted proteins | sample 9134231 | NCBI WGS metagenome assembly JAEEGL01 (sample SAMN16246548, study PRJNA631951) | gut metagenome | biome: gut microbiome; feature: rumen; material: fiber-attached | host: Bos | place: Iran: Karaj | collected 2018-10
ACCGGTGTTGCCCTTGCTGATAATTATGATGTTTCTACAAACGGAACCTTACTTGAGAGAATTGAAGATGTAGAAAGTCTCGCAGGTTCAGCTTATCACTATAAGGGTGATATTATTTCTTGTACTGGTGATACTCTTAATTTGAGTGGTGGTGAAACTATAACATTAACCGAATTAAAATCAAGTGATAAATATACGGGTTATGTTTATAATATCAAACCATCAATTGGAGATTATATCGAAATTGCAGGTGTTAAATTTAATCGTGGTGTTAATGTTGCATGGGTTTGGAAGGATGGAGGAAATGGTTACTTTGATGAACTTGGTACAGCAATTGATGTAAGTCAGATTACAACGTTGCAAGCGAGTGTAGACGACTTACAGCTTGATATGGCTGATGTTAAAAATAAATTCATTAATAATAAAAATCCATCTCAAATTTGGAATTCTACTCAAATAACAGTAAGGGGATTATATCTTGTTACAGGTCTTGTACATAGTCCTAATCCTGCAAGTATAAAATTGGAAAGTTTTATAGGATATTTCGATAATACAGGTGCTTGTCTTAAGAAAAATGATATTTATATCGAATCCTCAAACAGTATATTCTCGTTCGACGAAACTACATATATAGTTTCAGCAGGTTCTACTTCTGTTAAAGTGAATATTACACAAATAGGAAATACATTTAGTGTTCAATAAGGTGATTTATGTGGAATGATGGCTTTATGATAGGGAATGGTGAAAGAGTTACTGATGAAACTTCTAAACCAATTTATAGAAATTATCTCACTGATTGCGGTATAGAAATGACAGAAGAACTCTTTAACGAAATTACAAAGAAGTTTAAAATATTTTATGAAACAGAACTTCTTAAGAATATTGTTTTTACTCCAAAAGATGTTTTGAAACAAACTACATCAAACTATTATTTCTTACATCTTGATGTAAAGATTCTAAGATAAAAAAAAAGACCGGCTTGGTTTCCCTTGCCGGTCTAATGAAGGATTCGGTTTAAGTGGCAGATCCTTCACAAAAATAATTCTCGTTCACCACTAAGCCGTAGTTTCCTACGGCTCTTATTTTCTACTCATAAAATTCTGTAGCAATTTTAATTGTGTTATAGTTCAATCCAGCACAACCATTAGTTCCCACAGACATACTCTTCATCTTCCAAGAATTTCCATCTTTAGTAATTCTGTAGAAGTATGTAATATTACCTGAATTACTCATATAGTAAACCAAACCACTATCTTCCAAGTCCATATCAGTTACTGTATTCTTGTTTACAAAAACCTTATAAACTTTGATAGTTTCTGCTTTGCTATTTTCTGTACCAAAGTAACGTACATCATTTATTGAACTCTTAGTTTCAACAAGTTCAAGTTTAACCTTATTTTCAGAAACTAAAGTAGCAAGAGGATTTGTTACTCTAGCATCAACAACCAAACGGTTTGTACCGCAGCAGTGAATACCTGACATAGCCTCTGCATCAGCTACAACTTCAACCCAAGGTGATTCAACTGGTGTAGAAGTTTCATAAACAACAGTCTGTACAGGCTGACTGCAAGAAACAAGGAATAATCCAACCAAAACTGAACTTAAAACAACAAAAAATCTTTTCATATAATTCTCCTTAGTTAGGCTTTGCTCTTGCTCTAACTATTTATTATTATAACAGATAGTAAAACATTTGTAAAGAGAAATTTGAAAAAAAAATTAAAAAAATTCTAATTCTTTTTTAATTTTTATTACTTCATCTTCAGTAAGTTCGCCAGGGTCATTCTTTTGAACTTTTATCCATTCTCCTGTTTCTTCATTAATAATTGATTCATCTTTATAGAAATCCTCACAAATATTTACAACTTCAACTTTTAATCCCACAGAAGAAAGATTCATTCCTAGATGTCTCGCTTTATCTTGAGCTGCCGGTTCATTATCGAATGCAACAAATATTTTCTTAAATCTACGTTTAAGAAATAGAATCTGTTCTGATGTAACCGATGTACCTAAACTACAAATTGTATCATCTCCCATTCGGATTACATCGAAAGGACCTTCTACAAGAATTACTTCATCCCTATTACAATTATCAAGATTGAAGAAAATCTCTTTTGGATTAATTACAGATTGTTCAATACTCAAATTTTTGTAACGAGGTATTTTGTTCTCATCAATGTAATCTCTAGGAAGAATGGAACGACCAACCCATGATACAAGAATATGATTATAATAAATGGGAATAAGAATCCTGTAAGCCCATTCACCTGCTATTCCACCACCCCTCAAATGAAATTTTGATTTGAGATAACCTACATCAAAACCTCGTTGTACAAGATATTCTTTTTCATTTTCATCAAGAGGATATCCCGGAAGGTCTAGTTTATCTGCTAAAGGAACTTTCTTCTCGAACTTTTCTTTGCTGATAAAATTATAAGTTTTGAAAAGTTTTCTTACCTCTTTATTAGAGATGTTAAGAACTTTAGAAACGGCATCATAATAATTATGAGAACCACATCTCCAGCAATAAAACGTTGGATTAATTTTGTTGAATCCACCATTGAAGTGAGTGTCTATAGGATTTTTACAAAACGGACAGTTTATCTGAACCCAATCCCTACGAGATTCATTTCTCATAGGTATTCTAAGGTCATTAAACATTCTTTCAAAATCAATTGCCATAAATTAATATCCTATTTTAATTATAAGGGGTCTTTTGACTTAGGTAGAGAAATATCATTACCACACCTGTTTGAATCGCACCACACGAATCCTAGGGCTGTTTTAGAGGACATTTTCCTTACCCAAAGCAAATGTAAAACAAACGGTACTACATAAATCAATAAACAAAGCAGGAAATAAGATGAATATAAATTGTATTACATCAGAACCTATCCCTAAGAAACTTGCCAACCAATTATATATTGTTTCATCAAGAACAACATCATTATTTATATTAACAAGTATCTTATTTTGAATTTCCATAATCTCAGATTCAATCTCTTTAAGTTCTTTTGTTCCATTCTGAATCTGTTTCCAAGTTCCAGGATTCTCTACTTTCAGGTCAGGATTTTCGGTATATTCTTCTTCCTTTTTTCTCCAATGAAGTAATTCTTCCTGTTTCTTTTCGGCAGCTTTTAATTGTTTTTCATAAATCTTATTCTGTCTTTCGATATTCACAGAATTATCAGAAGCATCGTATTTTCTGAAATCTCCAAACTGGCCACTGACAGCAGTAAATACAGAATATGATATTCCCAATACCCATAGAATTACAATCAAAAATCTGGTACTTTTTGTAATGACATAAGACCTGATTGTAAAGGCAAATGACATGAAACATACAATTGATGCCGATAACAGTAATCCCCAAAATGGATTCATTCCAAGTTTATTATGATTAAATGTAAAATGAATTGACACTATAGTAAGAATACTACCGATGATAACTGCAATAATTCTTATAGATTTAAGAATTAAATTATTATGAGAAATTGCTTTTTTCCTTACAGGTGCTCTTATAATCTGTTTATTATACTCAATTTTATTTTCCATAAGTTTAGATTGTATAGTATTATCAGTAAAAATAAAAGTATCTCCAAGTTTATTCAGCTTACCTTCAGACATCCACATCTTATAAACTTTCTTAATGGTTGCTTCAGGTATTCTTGAATATTCTGCAAATACATCTGATTTTGGAAAAGCCTTATTCTTAATCGAATAATCTACAAGCATATTCCAAAGTTCTACACGTGTCATAATATGCTCCTTTTGTATAATTTTAATTATAGAAATTCCTGATTTTTCACTAAAAACTAGGGTAACTGTAAATGCCTAATAAGAACTATATAGTGTGTATCCCTTTATATTGGGTTTAATTATCTTTTTAAGAATGTTTATTTAAAATAAAAAAAGACTATAGGAAGAATACATAAGGTCCTATAGTCTTAAAATATGTTAGTAAAAATATGTTATTATTTATAATTATTATAAGGTTTTTTTCTTACAACAATCTTTTTCTTAGTATGATTATATGAATTATCCCAATTATTTTTTGCTTTATTGTAAGCCTCACGGTCAATCCTTTCGGATATATTATTTAATGTATTTGAATTCTGCTGTAATTTTGTTTTATAGATTTGGAGAGATTTTTTCAGTTTGTTGATATAATTTCTTTGGTTATGTATCTTTTTATTGAGATTAATTCCTTCAGCTTTTAGTGAAGAAATCATTTCATTTTTATTTTGTGTAAGAATCTCTCCTAAAACGAATAATTTCATCTTTGTATCGTCTTGAGTATTAATTACAAGTTTAATAAGGTCTAATACATCGTTAGGATTTGACCAGTTAATGTTCGATTTTAATAATTCTTTAGATTCATAAGTTTTTTCTTCAGCCATATTTGCTCCTTTCATTTTAATTATAGAATTTGAGAATCTAAAAAATTCTATAATTAAAAACAGATGAGTGATACAAAATATTTAAACAACAGAATTCAGTTTACGATGATAACAAATCCTTTTAATCTTGTAAAAGACCCGGATTTAATCAGTAATTCAGAAATATACGAAACCCGTTATGAAAAATCAACTGAAGCAATACAACATTCCTTTCTCGTTAAGGAAAATAAAAAGGGAACACCTTTAAGGGTTGATACAACTGAAGTTTTAAGACCTATGGAAAAAGATTTTAAATCTATGGTTGGTATTTTTTATAAATACAAGATGTTTCCTATCGTTGAGTGTGGAAAATCTTCCATGAGAAGAGATTTAATTGCTGTAGATATTGATGAAAATCTGACAAATGAAGTATTTTTTGGAAAATTAAAGGAAATAGAAAATCTTCCTGAATGTGTTTGTACAAAACATAAATCTACAGGACACTGGCAGATACAATTCTATCTTAAAGATTGTCTGTTTATTAAAGAAATTGGTTTTGAGAAGAATAATAACGGTAAATACGTTCCTTTTATAAAAAGAGATGATACGGTATATAATTTTTATGTAAAAACAGTAAAGAGATTTGCAAAATATTTTAAAGGTATATTCAAGGGAACTGATATTTATTATCAGGGAGTACTTTGTAGAAATCCATATAGTTTTTCACAGGAATCATATCTGTTTTTTAAGAATAGATTTGTAAGTTTGCATGAAAAAAGACCATTTGGAAATTTTATTGCCGATTATGTAGAATTTCTTGATAAAAACAAAGTGATTCTGAGAAAAAATACAAATTTTGATATAAAAGATATTGATGAGAAAAATCCTGAATTATCAAGACATAAATTGACAATGGTTTATGCCCGTGAATGGATTTGGAATAATATGAAGAATGGAAATGTTCCTGATGAATCTGATTTGGAAGAATTTCTATTAAACAATAAGTTTGAGATTGCTGACAAATGTATGAAAGAACCTCATTCTGATAAAGAAATTAAATCTCAGGTACATTCTTTATATCAATGGTCTGTAAATAATTATCGGGAGATTGATAAAACAAACGGACAGTGGAAAAGTTCAATTTGCTGGAATAAAAATCAAAGAACAGCTAAGATAAAAAAGGCTAAAAAACTTAAAAAAGTATTTTTAAATTATCTTACTGAAGGATTATCATTAACAGAAATTGCAAAGAGATTTAATATGAGCCGTGTAACGTTATATAGTTATATGGCAATTTTCTTTGTTATTGACATGGTAAAAACTGTTGCAACTTTCGGTAATTCAAAGATGAAATATCTTAAACTGTGGGATGAAATCATCTGTGAAATCTCCGACAGAATAAAAGAAATGAAGTTAAAATATGGAAATTCTAAAATTAAATGGAAACATATGAATTATGTTTCTGAATTAAGTAAAAGTGAAATTTGTGATATGAATAGATTTTATGCAGCTTAATTAAAAATCGGTTCTGTAATAAGAACCGATGATAAGGAGCAATTTAATGAATACACCTTTGTTCGATGATAGAATACACTATGACCCTCATGTTGTTGGAATTATTAACCAGATGTTATTTCATTTGAGAAATAATAAACCAAAACAAGATAGTCCTGTTTATGCAAGAAATGCATCTTTTATTCAGGAACTTTATAACGGAACTTTTATCCGTCATAACTTTGTATATTCTCGTATTAATCAATTTAATATGGAAAATGTAAATGACAAAGTTAAAGCAGTAAAGGGTTCTTGGTCAAAAGTCAGAAACCTTGTAATAGATTCTCTTGAACATTATGAACTTGCCAAGAGTAAAGACAGAATGCCTTTCAATAAAAAATTTCTTGATGATATTACTTTTGCAACTTTTTTTGAAGGTTCTATAAGATTTAATCCGAATGGTTGTTTTGACAGTAATTTTATGAAGTTCGTAAATGAACCGAAGATGTCTCATGATTATAATTCTGAATTTACAATAAAGAAAATTAAGGAAAATATAAACGCTCTGATTCTTGATGAGGCTGAAAAATTTTCCAAAAAATATTTTAAAATGAAACATATTCAACTTTCTTTCTGGTATGAAATGGAAGATTGGTCAAGATGGCTCAGATGTTTCAGAAAGAATTATCCAAATATTTACGGAGAATTTATTTCAAGTTGTGAAGATGGAAATCCATTTAAAGATTTCAAGAAGTTTTTGTTGAACAAATTAAAATTACGTGAGGGAGATAATCCCGTCATGAATGTTTATTATTTCAAACTTACGAAATATGATTCATTCATGCTCGATGGTATGTTTAAGGAATGGCTGAAAAACGGAATAGGTACAAATAAATTTAATTCTTTAAAGCAGTTACCTAAAAGTATTGATAATTATTATACAGATGGATCTTTCTCTAAACCTGTTGAAAAGGTTATGAAGAAAGTTATTGATATTAATGATATCCCAAAATTTTAAAATTTCTATAATTAAGTCATATGAAGCGTGAAGTTATTGAGAACATTAATGAAAAAGATTTTGTAGCAAGTTTGATAATGTCCGACAAATGTTGCCAGATTCTTTTAGATTATGTAAAGCCTACATATTTTGATATTGATTATTCAAGAGTTATTGTATCGTGGGTTTCTGATTATTATAAGAAATTCAAGATTGCTCCAAAGAAAGATGTTACATCAATTTATAAATCAAGATGTGATGAAATTCAAGATGAAGCATTAAAAGACCTTATTTATAATTATCTTAAGAATATTGCAGAATCTGAAATAAATATAAACAATGAAGATTATCTCGTAGACCGAGGAAAAGATTTTATTGATTATAAGGCACTTCAGGAATATACAGAGAACTTACAGGCTTGTCTTGATACAAGAGATATGGCAAAGGCTCGTAAGGTTCAGCAGGATTATAAAAAGATAAATACAACTGAAGTAAATGAGGTATCTTTACTCTCTTTAGAATGTGCTGATAGGATAGCAAGAGCCTTATCTGCAAGTAAAGAAATATTGTTTACTTTACCTGAAAATATGAATAAAGTCTTCGGAAATATTCATCGTGAAGATTTTATAGCTGTTCTTGCACCTCCAAAACGTGGAAAATCATTTATGCTACAATATATCGCTATTCAGGCTTTAATGCAACGATTAAATGTAGTTTATGTTTCTATGGAAATGAATATCGATGAAGTTGTTCAACGTTTGTGGAAGACTTTGTTTGGTACTAAATCAGGACTTGTTTCTGAGGGATTGTATGAATCTTGTCGTTTTATAGAATGTCCTGATGAAGAAGGAAAATATCATTCAGAATTGATTGATGTAAATGTGAAAACTACTGATGTTGGTGATATCAAAACATATCAGAAACAATTAAAGGCTATGACACAATATCAGGGAAATCTTAGAATATTGTCATATCCTAGATTTAATGCTTCTGTTGAAACAATTTGTAATCGTGTAGAAGAACTTGCTAAAGATGGGTTTGTAGCAGATGTTGTAATTATTGATTATGCTGATATTACAACCCCTATTGGCGGTGGTAGTGAATTAAGAAATCAATTAGATGAGATTTGGAAATATCTTGGTGGTTTTGCTATGAAATTTCATTGTGCTATGATAACAGCTTCACAAACCAATCGTTCAGGTCTTTCCGCAAATGTTGTAGGTGGTGAAACAATTGGAGAAAATTTTAAGAAACTCGCACATATTACGAGTATGGTATCTCTTGAACAAACTCCGAAGATGAGAAAAGAACACATAATGAGAATACGAAACATTGCTGTTCGTAACGATGAAGTTGAAGAAACATGTGTATTTCCTCAATGTCTTAAAGTAGGACAATTTGTTTTTGGAGAACCTATTTTAGGTAAAGATTTTATTTTTGAGAATGGAGAAGATGACGAAGAGGATGAATAATTTATATATTTAATATGCGGACTTAATCAACCTGCATATTAAATACATCTACACGAAAATTAATTGAACCCTTAGTTGAGGGCATTGTACCGTTTTTGTAGATGTGACGGTTTGGCTGATTACCACAGTGCCTTCGATTAAGGGTTTTATTTTTAGGAAATTTTAAATGCAAACTCTTTACATCTACAAAATTACAAATTTACTAGACGGTAGAAATTATATTGGACAAAGGCATTGTCCTTTAGATTTAATACCTGAAAATGATGTTAATTATATGGGTAGTGGACCCCATATTCGAGCATCTGAAAAGAAATGGGGTATTGAAAATTTTTCAAAAGAAATAATTGCTGTTTGTTATACTCAGGATATTTTAGATATTCTGGAATATGAATTTATCAAAATGTATAAGGAGATTGGTAAGGCTGAGTATAATCATGCTGATGGTGGTAATACTTTTATGATAAATGGTAGACCTTGGAATTATGGAATACCAATGAATGAAGAATCTAAACAAAGAATGATAAAAACAAAATTGGAAAATCCCTGGTCTGAAGAATCTAAGCAAAGGCAAATTACTAAAGTTAAGGCTTATTATGAAGATGAAGATTATAAAAAAGCACATGTTGAAAAGATAAAATGTGAAAAATTTTATAAAGGTATACATAATGAAAATTATAGAAAAGCGAGTTCTGAGAGAAGTAAAAGAATGTGGTCAGATTCAGAAAAGAAAAAAGAAATATCGAAAAGGATAAGTGAGACAACTAAAGGGATACATAAATCAGAACAAGCAAAAATTAATATAGGAATAGGTATGCGAAATTCTAAAAAGTTTCATGAAGTTATGGCTAATGAAGAATTTAGAAAACGAAGAGGTTCTGCTATAAAGAATTCTAAGAAACATTATGAATCTCATCATAGTGATGAATTTATAAATAAGATGAAAGAAATAGCGAAGAATCGCTCTCCTAAACAAATTGAACAAAGTATAAAGTTTTCTAAATGTTGTTTGGGTAGAAAGCGTTATACAACTGACGAAGAAAAACATGTTTTAGAATTTCCTGAAAAAGCAAAAATAAGTTGGATAAAAGGGTGGGATTAATTTCTATAATTAGTTCATGGCAAGAATTACTTATGATGGCAATCGAATATGTGTCGATGCTGCACGATTAGATGTTGATAAATTAAATAGTCTCGCAGAAAAGTTCAATGCTGAATATAATATGACATTGAACGCTTTTATGTTTAACAGAAGTCTTGAAAGTGTTATTGAGATTTCTAAAATTGAAAATGCAATATTTGATGATTCTTTTTTACAATTGAAAAATAAAATTGATAGAATTCTTCAAAAACGTCAGGAAGAAATAAAGGCCTTAAATCTTCCTGAATGTACTTATCCTTTTCAGAGAGAAACTGTATATCAAATGTTGAAAATGACAGGTAATATTTTATTGGCTTCTGACATGGGTACAGGTAAATCATTAATGACGATTTTATATCTTGCTTGTGCTTCTAAAATCATGAATTGTTATCCTGTTGTAGTGGTTTGTCCGGCAAGTTTAAAGACCAATTGGGCTGTAGAATTTCAAAAATGGAACCCTTCTGTAAAAACATATATTATAAATGGTCGAACGTCTTATGAAAATTTATATGTTCTCAACAGTGCAAAGCAAGTTGATGTAGTTATTATTAATTATGATATTCTTGGTGTTGATGATAAGGAAGCACAGAAAAGGGAAAAGGCAAGAATAAAAAAGGCAAGAGAACAGGATAAACCGTATAGAAAAGCATTTATTCCAATTTCTGGTTGGGTTGATTATATTAATAAAGAGATTAAACCAAATATCATTGTATGTGATGAAGTACAGGCTATAGAATCTCAAAAAACAGTAAGGGCCAGAGGTATTACTCAAATTGCATCAGATGAAGATATACAAAAAATCTTTTTGAGTGGAACACCTTTTGAAACAAGAGTTGTTCAATTTTGGACGGCTTGTCATCTTCTTGCTCCACACATCTTTCAAAAGGAATGGGATTTTAAACAAAGATTTTGTGCTCCTTATTATAATGGCTTTGGTTGGGAATATAAAGGAGCAAGTAATGTTCCTGAACTTAGAGAATTATTGTCAGGTATAATGATAAGACATAAAAAGGAAGATGTACTTTCTCAACTTCCACAGAAACAAAAGATTCCGATTTATTTCGATATGGATAAGAATAGCCGTAAAGTTTATGATACTATGGAAATGGAACTTGCTGAACAAGAAGGAATTCATCAGTTTGCATATCTTGCTAAAATGAAAGAGGCTTTGGCTGATATTAAACTTGAACCTGTGATTCAGTTTATAAAAGATATGCTTGAAGTTGAAGATAAACTTGTTATCTTTACATTCCATAATAGAATGTATGATGAGATAATGAAAGTATTTGGAAAACAAGCTGTGGGTATCAATGGTGCAGTTCCTACAGATAAAAGACAAGATATGGTTGATGCTTTTCAAAATAATGAGAATGTAAAAATATTTGTAGGCCAAACACAAGCTGCATCTACTGGAATTACATTAACAGCAAGTCATACTGTTATTTTTACAGAATGGGCAAATACTGTTGCACAAATGAGCCAGGCAGAAGACAGAATATGTCGTATTGGTCAGAAAGCAGACAGATGTATTATTTATTATCTGATTGTAAAAGATACTATTGATGAAGACCCATTCTATAGTTTGAGTGAACATTATTCTGATATTACTTCTGTCATGGATGGAACTAGTAATGCAACATTTGTAGATATAAATGAATCTATGGTTGCAAGGGTAAAACAAAGAAAACTTTTGAGAAATAAAAAAGGTATTCAGATTGAATATGAATAATTTTCTATAATTAAGACATGGATATTTTTGAAAAATTAAATAAAGCAATTGTTAAAAGACAATCTAGTAAAGAACTTCTTGAAAAAAGATTAAAGAGAAAACAGGAACTTGTTGACGAATTTGAAACAGTTCTTAAATCTCAGGTTCTTCTTCAGGAAGTTGCAAGTGAGGTTCAGTCTCAACTTGAAGTAAAGATAAACGGAATAGTAAATCTTGGACTTCAGACATGTTTCCCTGAATATACTTTCAAACTTGAATATGTTCCTGCTCGTGGAAAGACAGAAGTTCATTTTGTATTTATGAAAGGTGAAGATGAAGTTGATATCTTGGAAATGAATGGTGGGGGATTGGTAGACTTAGCGTGTTTCACTCTTCGTATTGCCATATATGCACTTTCGAATACTAACAATGTTATGGTTTATGATGAAGGTTTTAAATACGTCAGTCAGTCTTTACGACCAAAAGTTGCAGAACTTCTTCACACTCTTTCTGAGAAACTTAATCTACAAATTATTCAGGTAACTCATATTCCTGAATTTGCTGAAGAATCTGACAGTAAGATAATTTTTAAGAAAATAAATGGAGTATCACAACAATGTTAGACTTAAATGAACTTGCAAAACAATCACAGGAAATAGCAAAGAAGAGAGCTGAACATGGATTAGATGCAGATACAACAGGGTGTCTTAAACATTGTGCTGGAGAAGTCATTGAAGCACTTGATGCTTTTGATGAATGGCAAACAGATTTAAAACTTGGAAACGATTACCCTGATTGGTATGTAGATTATAAAAAAGAATATGCCGGGGAACTTGCTGATATTATTATCTGTGCTTTAATTGCTGCTGCGAACAGCAATATAGATATTGAACAGGCTCTTAAAGATTGTATAGAGAAGAACAGAAAACGTGCAGAATGTACAGGAGATAAATTGTAATGTTTACACGAATAGAAATTAAAAACTTTCAGTCACATAAAGATACCGTCATTGATTTTGACAAAGGTATCAATTCAATTTGTGGTGAATCTGATAATGGAAAAACAGCAATTATTCGTGCAATCAAATGGGTTGTAGAAAATAGACCTCTTGGAACAGATAAACTTAATTCTTTCTGGAATAAAGATTTCAAAGAAGAAATGTCTGTAAAACTTTATACAGAAAATGGTTGGGTTCAAAGGGTAAGAAGTAAGGACATAAATGGATATAAAATTTGTATTGATGGTAAAGAGAAGAAACTTGAAGCTGTTGGTACAGATGTTCCAAAAGAGGTAAAAGATTTTCTGAAAGTAAATGATATAAATTTTCAGTATCAGTTTGACCCACCGTATTTGATTTCCATGTCAGCAGGTGAAGCAAGTAAATATTTGAATAATATAATTCATCTCGATTCGATAGATTCCATTCTTAGTGTTGCCGAGGGAAATAAACGTTCTATATCTTCCGAACAGAAAATCGTTGATAAAGATATTTCTGAATTGGAAAGAGAATTGGAGAATACAGAATGGGTAGAAGAAGCTGAAAATATTCATAAGAGAATTGTGAAATATGATGAATCAATTAATAATAAATTACAGGATTTATCAGAACTGGAATCTCAAATAACCGAAAGAGAAAATCTGAAAGTTATTGATTTATCGGAACAAAAAGATTTGATATCTCAAATTGAATCCATAATAATTCCTGATGTTTCAGATATTGATTTTGAGATAAAGGAATATGAGAATCTTAAAAAGGATATCGTTGATTTTTCTGAGCAGAAACAAATCATTGAAGAAATAGAAAAAATAGAAATTCCTGATGTATCAGTTTTGAATGATGAAATAAAAGAATATGAACTGAGAAATGAAGAAATTCTAAAATTAAAAGAGGAAAGGGAGGAACTTGAAAAATTATTACCGCGTGTTTGCCCATTTTGTGGTAAACCCATTGAAGATGGAGATGTACTATGTTCCTAAAAGATTTTGGAAAATTTAAAAAGAATGTTGAAGATACTATAACACAATTCTTTGATTTAACACCTGAAGAAATTAAGGATAATCTTGATGTTATTGAAAAGATGTATGGTAGAATGTATGATTTGGATAAAGTAGATTTTCATGATGTAAGTCCTGAAAATAAAGATATTGTTATGAGATATAGAACATTAAAATACTTTTATCAGATTTATACAAAAGTGAATGAACTTGATAATTTATTGAATGGGAGTGAAATAAATGGAAACAATTGAATTTGAAAAAATTAAAAATAAGATTAAAACAGCAGAATTAAATTCTGCAACAGCAAAAGGTAAAATAGAATCTATCGAATCTAGTTGGCAGAAAAAATATGGATTTACATCACTTGAAGATGCCAAAAAGAAACGAGATGAGATTAATAAAGAGATTTCTGAAAAAACGGAAACTCGTAACAATCTTATGGATAAGTTGGAGAATTCATATAACTGGAACTCTATATAAATTTCATTTGGGTTATCAATATTTAGATATTGATGGCCTTTTTTTATTTTTTTTCATAAAAAGTATTTACAAACATTTTATTATGTGTTATAGTGTACATAACTTAATAAAACCAAGGAGCAATTTTATATGAAAAAACCAAATGAAAATCCAACAGACTTTGAATCATGCAAGAATATGATTTACAAACTTGCACTTTCTACATGGAATAAAAACAAAGGTAAAAGACCAGATGTGCAGTTTGATGATGTATATTCCGAAGGTCAGTTAATTTATGCACAGTGTCTTCAGTCTTTCTCTGGTTCAAAAGGTACTAAGTTTACAACATATCTTTACCAGAATCTTCTTGGAAGACTTAATGATTATTACAAATGTACGATGAAAAAAATACGTCATTATGAAGACTATGCAAGCAGCCAGAGACATAGTGGTACAGATGAAAATACTTATGAATGTACCATAGAAAGTTGTGATTATAATCTTGATAATAATGAACTTCTTATTACAGCTAAAGAAGAACTTTCTTACGAAGGTTTTCAGGTATTCAAATATATTATTAGTCGTGATTGGGAAAATTCACATGCTAAATTAAAACCATCTGTAAAATCAATCTGTCAAAAATTTGGGTATACTCCGGAAATTGTTGATTCAATTATGGGTGAGATTAAATCATTCTGGAATAGAATTGGATATGCTGTTGCTTAATTATATATACTGATATAGGAGAATTAGATTATGACTACAGCAGAATTTATAGTGTGTGAACTTATGGGTTGTGGACAAATGGATATCGAATCATGTTTTGGAACAATGGATGATGATATTCTTAGAAATGCCATTAGCCGTTGTAAAGATGAGTTCGGAACAACGGATATGGGTGCAATTTGGCAGATAGCTATTGAAGACGCCGGAAATACTGTTTTCGGAGATTATGATTTTGTTGAACCACAGTTTAATTATATGGCTTCAGATGTAGCGTTTGTTGGAGACCCTGACGAGATTGAAGATTTTGAGGCTAAGGCTGAAGAGTTTGCAAATCTTACAGGATTTGAACTACTATACTAAATTCAATTATTCAACCCAAATAAAAGACCCACCTGAAAATGGTGGGTTTTCTATTATTAAGATATGGCACTTTTTGATTTTGATATTGAACCGATTGAAAAACCTGTTGTTGTTGAAGAACAGAAAAAACCAATTAAAAAACGAAATGTATCTTATGAAGAACTTTTCCACATGAATAAGACAATTACGGATATTCCTGGTTATGATGATTTCACCGCTGAGAAATATCCTCACGGTCTTGTGTTCCACGACTTCGAAGTATTTAAGTATGATTGGCTTGTTGTCCTTATTGATCCTATAGCCAAGACAAAAACAATCATTGTAAATAATCGTGCAGCTCTCAGGGAGTATTATGAGTTGCATAAAGACTGTATATGGGTTGGATATAATAATAAACATTATGATACTCCAATCTTCAAGGGAATCTTGTGCGGTTATGACCCTAAAGAGATTTCCGACAAACTGATTGTGGAAGGAAAGAAACCATTTGAATTGTATCGTGAATATGATTTCAGGAGTATCAAACAGTTCTATGTGTATGACGTAATGGTGAAGAAAGTTCCACCTGAATCATTGAAACTTCTTGAAGCGTTCATGGGTAACGATATTGAAGAAACTGAAGTAGATTTTAATCTTGACCGACCTTTGACTAAAGATGAAGTATTCAAAAGTATCAAGTATTGTATTCATGATGTTGAACAGACAACTGAAGTATTCAGGTATCGTATTGATGATTTCAATGCTCAGATTTCACTGATAGAAACTTTCGATTTTCCATTCGAATATGTGAACAAAACTAAAGGTCAGATTACAGCTTGTGTAACTGATTGTGAAAAACAGGAACATGATGATGAATTTGATGTTACTTTCGTTCCTTGTATCAAATTAGAAAAATATAAGTATGTTCAGGATTGGTTTATTCGGGCTTGTAAAAATAAAGATTATTCAGCAAGTCTTGAAACAACTGTTGCAGGTATTCCACACACATTTGGTTGGGGTGGGGTTCATGGAGCTGCTGACAAACCATACCACACTAAAGGTAAAATCGGACATGCCGATGTTACATCTTTTTATCCAAGTGAAATGATTAAATATGACTTCTTTACTCGTAATGCTAAGCATCCTGAAAAGTTTAAGGAAGTTTATGATATGCGAGTTGCCTTGAAAAAAGCTGGTAAAAAGAAAGAACAAGCACCTTTGAAGATTGTATTAAATTCCCAATTCGGAATAATGAAAGATGAAAACTCAGAAGCATATGACCCTGTTATGGCAAATAATATTTGTATTAATGGTCAGTTACTCCTGCTTGACCTTATAGAACATTTGGAAAAAGGCCTTGGTGATAAGTTTGAACTTATTCAGAGTAATACAGATGGTATTATTATTAAGATTGCAGAAGACGAAAGAACCGAAAAGATATTTAATCATATTCATGCTGAGTGGTGTAATAGAACAGGTATGGGTATGGGAGTAGATTGGATTACAGAATATCATGCCAAAGATGTAAACAATTATGTGTTCCGTTTTGAGAATGGTAGCCTTGAACGTAAGGGAAAATATGTAAAGGAAAATAATCCTCTTGATAATAACCTTCCGATTCTTAACGAAGCATTAGTAAAATATATTACCGAAAACATTCCTGTTGAAGATACTATTAATAATTGTAATGAGATGATTATGTTTCAAAACGTATATCGTCTGTCAGGTGCATATAAAGCTGCTTGGCATAATGGTAAATACTTTACGGATAAGACATACCGTATTTTTGCAAGTGTAGATAAGAATGATACTTATCTTGGTAAATGTAAAGATATTGGTGGTAAATCTGATAAGTTTCAAGATACACCAGAACATTGCTTTATTTATAATAAAGCTGTAAAAGATATTCCTATGAATATTAAACTTGATAAAAAATGGTATATTAATATGGCTAAGAAACGTTTAGAACAGTATGGCTATCAATTACAGAAAGCCAATGAACTGTTCTAATTGAAAATCTTAAGGATTCTATAATTAAAGATATAAATATAAATTATTTAAGGAGCAAAACGCTTATGAAAATTAATCGTAAAAACTTATTGACAACAATCAATAAGGTACTTCCTGGAATCGCTGTAGGAAATGTTACTGTTGATGGTGCAGATACCATTATTTTCACCAATGGACACGTGTATTCCTACAATTCTGCAATTTCTGTAGATGCTAAACTTCCTGATGATATTGATTTTAAGGGAGTAGTAAAGGGTCAGGATTTTTATAATTGTATCGCAAAGTTACCGGGTGATGAAATTGAACTTGAAGTAACTGATTCATCTTGGGAAATTACAGATGGTAAGATTAAGATTTCTATCATACTTCTTCCAAATGATAATCTCATGGAACGTTTTGAAGGTCTTACACCTACTGATAAGTGGGTTGATATTGATGGTGCAGAGTTTAATAAAGCTCTTAAGGTTTGTGCAATTTCATCAAATAATTCAGCTTTTGATGGTATTTATTTCTCAGGTACAAAAGCAGTATCAACAAATAAATGGATTATCAATAAGTATATTCTTACAAATGAATATCCTGAATTTTGGATTAGTGATAAAGCTGTATCTCAGCTTGTGAAATGGAATAATTTCATAAAGGTACAGTATAACAAGACTTGGGTTCAGTTCCAGTCTACTGATGATGTAGTTTTCTCAGTAAGAAGTAAGAATGTTTCCGAATACCCTATTGCAAAGATACTTCCTCTCCTTGAGAATGAAGTTGTTGCTGCCAAAGCGTTTACTGTAGAACTTAAACCACAGTTCTATGACGCTATTAATCGTGCATCCGAATTCAGTCATACAATTGATGACCATGAAACAGTTGTTGTTGAATTTGGTAAAGATGTTAAGATTAAGGGTAACCGAACTTCGGGTAATTATGAAGAAATTGTGAACGACATGACAGTTAATATTGAAAATCCAAAACTGATGAATTTTGATTATAATGATTTTATTTCGTCTGAAAAGTTCTTTGATACCCTCAAGGTTGTTTCTGATACTCCTGACTTTGATGTTACATTACCTGTTCATTGTATTTTGGAATCAGAAAATGCTGTAAAATTATTCTCATCAATGGTATAAGGAGATTTAAATGGAATTATACAATAAGTATAGACCACAAAAACTTTCTGAGATTCTTGGAAACGATTTGGCTATAGAATCTTTGAAATCAAGTATCGAACATGGTTCACATGTTTTCCTTATTACTGGTGGAAGTGGCTGTGGCAAAGCTCAACCTTTAGATATGATTCTTCCAACTCCAAATGGAAAACGAAAATTTGGAGATTTGAAAGTTGGAGATTATGTTTATGGGCGTGACGGAAAACCTGTAAAAGTTATTGGAGTTTTCGACAGGGGTGAATTAGATGCCTACGAAGTTGAATTATCAGATGGTAGAAAAACCATTTGTAATAATGACCATTTATGGAGTTATTTTACAAGTAAAGGTAACTTAAAGACATCTACCTTACAGGAGTTAATTGATAGGGGAGTTGCTGTTAAAAATAATCGTGGTTTTAATTCACATCGATTTGCAATCCCTGTTAATTCACCTATAGATTTTCCTGAGAAAAACCTTACCATAGACCCTTACGTTATAGGTTCTTTTATTGGTAATGGTTGCAATACTGGAAGAATGCTTGAATTATCAAGTAATGATGAATTCAATGTTTCAGAATGTGCAAAATTGTTGAATTGTGATTACTCTAAAAATTCACAGTATAACTATACGTGGAATTTCCATAAAAAGAATACCGAGAATGAACGATTACATTCCGATATTCTGCCTAAAGAACTCTGTCAGTATTCTCATGAGAAACGAATTCCTGAAGAATATATTCATTGTTCTGCAGCTCAGAGATATTCTTTATTACAGGGATTGTTTGACACGGATGGCTCGGTACAACATGGATTTAGGAAGAATGTAACTTATTGCACAACATCTTCGGGATTAAAAGATGATATTCAGGAATTGTTGAGAACTTTAGGATTCTCCTCTACTGTTACAGTTGATAATAGAGATAAGAACAAACATGTTTGTTATATAATTCATGTTAAAATCTCCAATGCTAATAAGCATTTGTTGTTTAGAAGTCCTAAGAAATTGGAAAGACTTAATAAGAATAATACACACTCTACTCGAAAACGTTATGATAGAGTTCAAATTGTGAGTGTAACAAATCTAAATAAGAAACTTCCAATGCGTTGTATTAAGGTTGATTGTAAAGATGAACTTTATCTTTGTAATGATTATATTGTAACCCATAATACTACACTTGCACGTGCAATGGCCCATGATATGGGTTGTGATGAATTTTCGATTCATGAAATTAATGCATCTGATGACCGAGGTATTGAAGATATTCGTAGAATTAAGGAACAGTTGAGATATGCTCCTATAGGTGATGGAAAAGCATGCTATATTCTTGATGAATGTCATTCTATTACTCCGGCTGCTCAGGAAGCAATGTTGAAAATGCTTGAGGATTGCCCTACATGGGTATATTTCTTTCTATGCACCACAGACCCTGACAAACTGTTAAGTACAATTCGCGACCAGCGTTGTCCTAAGATTATAATGAAACCACTTGATAATCAAACAATGTTCCGTCATCTTAGAGTAATCATTCATAAAGAAGGATTAACCATTGATAATGAAATTATTAATAAGATTGTGGAAATGGCAGAAGGTTCTTCGAGAAAATCTTTACAACTTCTTAACAGTGTTCTTTATCTTGAAAATGATGAAAAACGTAAACAGTATCTTAAAGAACATGAATTTGGAGAAGAGAATCAGGATGTTATTGAATTGTGCCGTGCCTTAATCAACAAAAAAGGGTGGGTTACATATATGGATTGTCTTGAAAAAGCCAAAGATGACCTTAAAGCCAATCCCCAAAGTATAAAATTTCTTGTGATGTCTTATGCTAGAACTTGTCTCAAGAAAGGATTAAATGTTCGTGCAGCTGGTATGCTTAAAGCATTTGCAGAAGTAGATACTTGGAAAAACAAGGAATATGCCATTTATGAAGGTCTTATTAATTTTGTGGAATTAATGGGAGACGCTTAACGATTTTGCATTTTTCTATATGCAAACTTCAGCTTATCTTTCTGTTCATCGGTCAACCCTTGAGTAGATAAGATAAGCTGATGTAATTTACGATGGTGATGAAAAGTGATTCTAACAAGATTCTCATCTTCATTACCACCACCACAACATCTTGGACAGATATGATGTACTTGTAAATCTTTTAGATTTTTATCGAGATTATTGAAAGTCAAAGCAAAATGAATATATCCTTTCGGAAAAGTTATTTTATACTTATTTTCTAATTTAATTCTTAATTCTTCTTCATCCATATAAAATATCTAAATTTTTTCTAAGATTATTTTAAGGAGAAAACTAATATGTGTTTTAAGGATATATTAAAACGTTATCATGTTTCACCTTTGAAATATGATGATAATGAAGAATTATCCGAAAGAGATTATTTTTCATTGTATACAATTTTACAGAAGTATTATACAATAAAAGCATTAAATGATGATAAATTTAAAATACCTTCTGTAGATGAAACTTTGGTTCAGAAAGTTATTAAAGATAAAAATAAATCTTTAATTCCTTTAACTGATGAGGAACAAATGGACATTCTAATGAAACAGGTTATTAAGGAGGTTTTATAAAATGAAAGTTCTCGGTGATAAGATTTTGGTAAAGGTAGCAACAGATGAAGAAGTTACAGAAAGTGGTATCATTCTCACATCTGCAAAACATGAAAGAAAATATGAAGGTACTGTAGTTGATGTAGGTACTCATAAAGATATTAAGGAATTTGGTATTAAAACCGGTTTGTATGTATTTTATCCAAAAGGACTTAATACAGAAGTTCTTATTGAGAATGAAGTATATGATGTCGTAAGTGTTTATGATATTCTTGCTGTAGGAATGGAGGAATAAATTTATGCCAGCATTTGGAAAAAACGGAATAGTGAATATTAATTCTAATGGATCACAAACAACATGGCAGCTTGTAAAGGCTGATGGAACTGTAGTTAAAAGTGGAACTCAACAGGAAGTTCAATCTCTCAAAGAAAGTTTGTCAAAACAACTTAATTGTGAATTAACAATTAAAACTTCTTCTTTAAAATGTTTATAATACACAAAAAAGTAAATATTGTCATTTTTGTTTCTAAAATAAGATAATGATACAATTTTATTGTGTATAATGAGGCTGTTTATGGTTGAGAAGAATGAAACGTTATTAGTTGGTGTACAGATTTTTGTAAAGAAACCTTGTACAGTACCTTCTAAATATAAATGTATATTTCATGGACAAACAAATCTTTCGAGAGGAACATATATGTATTGGTTTCCTGTGAAAAACACAACCTATGCAAGATTGATACATGAAATAGAACGTTGGTATTCTAAAGATATCACAATTAAGTATGGTGTTGCAGGAACGATGGAGATTTAGTATGGCTAAACAACAGAAATATAGTGGATTTACAAGTTATCTCGAAAAACATGAATTTACACCAGAATTTGTACATGACTATAAATATTGGTGTTGGAAGATTTTTAAGCGGTGGACTTTGTTTACCGATTTTGATAATTTTTATTCCATTTGTTGGGAAGCCTTATTAAATAAAATAAATAAATTTAATCCTGAAATCGCCACCATTCAAACATTCTGCATAAGTAGAATTAATAATGAAGCGTGGCGACTTTACATGAAAAACAAATTTGCAAAACCAGAAATAGATTCTGATGACCCTGTAATTCAATCTGATTTAGTTGCAAGGTCTGAAACAGAATTATATGAAGTATTCAGTGATTTTGAGAGATATGCAAATTCACTAGGGGTAAAAGTCAATCTCAAAGAATTATACAAGGAGTATACTGAATATGATGGTAAATCAGAAAAAGAATCAGCTCCTTTAATTGCCTTTGCAGCTTGGCGAGCGATGAATAATGATGTAGGTGGGAGAAATGATATTCTCAAAACAAAACGACGAAATGCTTCTCAATCTAGCACTGAAAAATAACATGGATATGGATAAAGTTCTTTCTGCATATCTTGTATGTGGAGACCAACTTTTCATGTTACTTCATATTTTTGAAGGACAGGATTTAAGTATACCTTCAAAAAGAAGATTAAATGCAGCTAATGCTCATAATATTCATTTTATTGAAGATGATAAAAGAGAATTTGAAGATTATGAGAAATTTGATAGTTTAGAGTATAAAGGAAAATGGTATAATGTTGTTCAGGAAGAAAGAAAAATACTGAACCATTGGTATCTTCCAGTAATTGAATCTAAAGGAGATGATGATGAAAGCAACGGAGAATGAAATAACAAATAATGAAAAATTATCTGAAATACTTCCAATGCTCAGAGAACAGTTTGACTTTATAAATTCATCTTCAGTTAGAGCATATGAAGATAAACTTGCCAAAACAACGGATAAGGCTCTGAATGAACTTGAAAGAATTATTGATGACCAAACTCTGGCCTTAGACCCTGAACAATTAATCAATGCTGTCAAGGTACTTACAACTTCAAGAAAAGACCTTGCTGAAAGTAAACGAAGATTGATTGATACATTACTTCGTGGTGAAGTTATGATTAAATCAATAGAAGGTCCTAAGAAAACAAATGAAGATAATGTACTTATTGAATATCTGAAATCAAAAGGTGTAGATACTAACACAAATGCGGGTGTAACATCTATATTCCAGCAAGTGAATAATCTTGAAGAAGATGATGAGGAATCATAATTTTCTATAATTAAAGCATGAATATAATGGCTTGTAGACAAGTGGTAAGTCAATGGCTTTATATTCGAGTTCCAATATTATATATTATGTATATAAATACATTCGGTGGTAACGAGTAATTGGTATCTCCCTAGATTTTGGTTCTAGTGACACAAATTAGTGTCGTGTAGGTTCGAATCCTACCCACCGAGAAATTGAGGTGAGCAATGAATACACAAACTTCTCCATACGGTACTTGGGAATCTCCTTGTAAAAGGATTTTTAGAACAAGAAGAGAATTGTCTTCACATAAGAAGAATTGTGAAATTTGTAAAGCGTGGGTAAAACAATGTTATAAACGTGCTGGTGAAACGAGAAAAAGAGAATGGACAAAAGAAAAGTCCGAGAAGGCTTCGGAATTTCAAAAGTCGCTATGGAAGAATAGACCTGAACTTAGAAAGAAAGCATCAGAACGAATAGAAACAAATCCGTTTTGGAAATATAGAAGTAAAAACCCAATAATATATACTAGCAAGGTGGCAGGTACTATAAAACTAGATTCAAATTGGGAATTGCTTGTTGCTGAAAGATTAGATAAATTGAATGTGGAGTGGTATCAACCAATGATAAGAATACCATATTTGGATTCCAATGGTTTTGAACATGGTTATTTTCCTGACTTTTATGTTAAAAATTATCATTGTTTTATTGAAGTTAAATCAAAATATGTTTCGGAACATCAAAATTCAGATAATAAAGATTCTTATATTAAAGAGCATTATAAATTTATCAAATGGTTAGAAACAGAAGAAGAATGTAAAACGTTCGTTCTATCCGATTTAGGGTGTGATATTGTACCTGAGCGAGATAATTTTGATGTTTCTTATTGGGTGAAGAAAAATAATGAATCAAAAGCAAAGAAGAAACGTAAACAAACAGTTTCTACAGTCGATAAAAAATTAGAAGATGAAAGATGGAATATTATTCAAAATTCGAATATAGATTTCTCTAAGTATGGTTGGGTAAAAGAGATTTCTAAAAAATTTAACGTTGCAGGAAATAAAGGTGGAAAATATATAAAAAAACATTTTCCTGATTTTTATAACACGTGTTATAAAAGAAATTTCTAATATTAATATAAACATATTAAACACAATTGTGTTCGATATGACATAATTGCTCCAAAGAGATGAGATAAGAATAATCTCATCTCTTTTTTTCTAAAATTAATATATGCAATATAAACTTATCACAACTAAAAAAGGTCAGGTTCCCATAGAAGAAATAGAAGAAGGAACAGAAGTTCTTTCAATGGGTAAATGGGTAGTGTCTCCTAAACCTGTAAAAGATATCTGTCTCAAATGTTATTTTGACAGTTTACCTACAACGATATTTGAAAAGAAGTTTGTAACATGTGAAAAAACTGTTTCTGTAAATCATAAACCAATAATTGCAGAAACAAAAGATTTTAAAACAGAACTCTCCATAAGAGGATATTTTCGAAGAAATTTTGACCGTAAAGTAAATCGTATACATATTTTAGATGATGCTCAATTGGTTTATTGGTATCCTAGATTTGTAAGAATTTTTGGAGAAACTGGTAAAATAGGTTTACATCATGATGGTTGTAATCTACATTTTTATAAAAATTTGAAATTTAAAGAATTATGTGGTGAAGAATTAACCATGAGAAATCTTGAATATTATTTGGAAGGAATGTTGAGAAGAACTTTTTTTGAACATAGACTTCATTTTTGTATTAAATCTGATTTAGACGAAAGTGATAAAATAGTTTTAAGATTATTAGATATTGATTGTCGAAAGGGTGCTTTAGGATACGATATAATTGATAATGTTTCCATTTTGAAACACATAAAAGACGATTATAATAAATCTAAAGTAACCGAACAAATGATTGTCAGTTCCTTGAAACGGTCACTTATTGTACCGCAATATACAAGTGAACATAATATAATTAAGAAAGAAGAAATAGAGGATTGGGTATTACCTGGAATTAATCCTGACATTAATTGTCTTAATCCTTTGAATTGCTATGAAAAAGGTGCTTCTGAAAATAGACATGTATATACATCAAGAATAGAAAACAGTATATTTTCCAAAATTTTTGAGAAATAATTATTTTCTATAATTAATATACAGGAGAAAATGAATGACAGACTATAACATCATTAATGATATTGATATTGATTATTACAATCTTAAAAATGAATGCATTACAATGGCAAGTACATATTACAAATATGCTGATATGGCAAGGGAAGCAAAAAGAATTGTTTCTGAAAAAGAACGTGGTGTTAAAATTGTCAGAGCAGAACGTTCCATTAAAATTCGTGAAGAAAATAGAGATAAGAAACTTACTGTAGATTTAGTTAATGCTATGGTTGAATGTGATAGTGAAGTTTGTAAAGCTGAACAGGAAGTTCTTGAAGCTGTAGCAACGTTTGATAAAATCAATGTTATGGTTAAATCATTGGAAACAAAAAAAGCTGAACTTGATAATCTTGTAAAATTAAATTGTAATTCAAATTATGTAGAAAATCAAAGTAAAACCACAAGAGATTTAAATGCAGAGACATCTTCTGAATATCTCAGAAATTCTATGCATAAAGTACCTACACAATCTTAAAATCTGAGAATTTTTTATTTTCTATAATTAATATACACTGTAAAAGTCCTAATAGACTTGTCAACTATTAGGTAAAAAATAACTTAATCTAATATCGGCTATATGCCAAGGAGAATGAATTATGTTTCAAAAAAAGACAATGACAATGAAAGCCTATGAAAATGGCTCAAATCCTTATGGAAACCGTTTTGGTAACAGCGGTGGATTTCAGGACAGTCTTGATACCAAGAAAGCAGGTCTTGAAAAATGGAAACCAGCAGAAGGTGAAAATCTTATTGATGTAGTTCCTTTTAATGCTACTGAAAATAATCCACTTGTAATTGCTGGAAAGGCAGATGTTGGTGACCCAATGTACTCTCTTGATTATTTCGTACATCGTAATGTTGGTCCAAATAATGCCAATATTGTTTGTCTTACACAGTATGGTGAAGATTGTCCACTTTGTAGAGAGGCAAAACGCCTTAAGGAACTTGGTGGTGAAGACAATGAAAAGAAAGCACAGAAATTAAATGCTAAACGTCGTGTAGTTTATGTAGTACATGACCTTAAGACAGGAAAATATGGTTATTGGGATACTGGTTATAAATCTGTAGAAGAACCAATTATGAATCGTGCAAGAATGACAAAGAATCCTAACACACAGGCTCCTGCAAATGTATTCGATTGGCAAGAAGGTATGTCTATTCGTTTTTTGGGAACTAAAAAGAAGTTTGAAGGGAAAGAATATAATGAACCAAGTACATTTGATTTTGAACCACGTGAACCTTTGTCTGATGATGTTCTTTCACATTCTATTGACCTTGCAACGGTAATCAAAAAGACATCGGCTGAAGATATGGAAAAACTTATTTCAGGAAAGGCTTATTCTGTAAATTCTCAGCCTAAACCAACAGAAACAAAACCTGTTTCTACTCCTGAATCAAGTCAGAGCATTGAAGCAGCTAATATCGAAGATTATGAAGAAACAAAGACTGCTGATTTGGCATCACAGGCTTTGGAAGCAAGTAATACATCATTTAATGATATGAAACCTGCAGAATCTAAACCGGCAGAACAGAGTGCTCCTGTAGAACATAATTGTCCATTTGGACATCAATGG
>JAEEGL011445899.1_pt1 | contig 26268 bp, 17 predicted proteins | sample 9134231 | NCBI WGS metagenome assembly JAEEGL01 (sample SAMN16246548, study PRJNA631951) | gut metagenome | biome: gut microbiome; feature: rumen; material: fiber-attached | host: Bos | place: Iran: Karaj | collected 2018-10
ACCAGTTTGCTCTGGCGTTCCAGTTCTTTCTCGAGTGCTACACGTTCTGGCGAACCTGCCAGATAGGCCTTCACCGGCTCGTTGGCGGGAAGGGGGAATCTAATCACTGAATTGTTCATGACGTTAGTTTGTTTTATAGTAAATTGTATTAGTTCGCTCAAAAAACGAGATGTTTCTTTGCTTTGGGCAAAGTTACACATTATTACTTAATTCGCCAAACCTCTCCCCCACTTTTTTAGTACGCATGCCTTCACTTTGAACAATGCGTCGGCAACGGTTAACTTCCTGCCTTGTCATTCTTAGACCGGAGAGAATTGTTATCTTCATTCAATTCTTCAACCAGGTAGCTATAAACGTATCCCGACGATTGGAAATACAAACCTGTTTTAGGGTCGTTCAGTTTCTCAAACAAGCGCGATGTGTAAACTGCGTGAAACGCTTCTTGCATCGAGAGACCGCACTCAACCATCAGCCGGGATATCATGTCTTTCACGATATCCTCCTTCATATTCTGAAATTCGGCTTGAGAAACTTTCATGTCACTGTTTGATTAATGTGTCAACTGCCCTTTGCGTGCAAAAAGCATATTGAAATGTGATGCCTTTAATATATTTAATGCGCCTGAGAAACTCCTTGAAGGTGATGTATCCTTGTTTCAGACGCGTTATCTGCGCCCCAATGCGATCGTTAGCAATAGGGCCATAAACAATGTCGTAGTCATGAGGAGACTGACCTGCAGGATTCGTCCGATTATCATAGACAAAATGCGCCCATTCTTCAGAGTATTCTTCAAAACGTTTAACCCGCAACTGCGATAAGAGCGATTCGTCAAATTCAAAAGCATTGACCACCGGTTCGACTTCTTCGAATGCAGCCTTAAACAAGGCCATTTCCATGGCCTGTTCTCGGTCGACCGAGAGATAAAACGCACGGCCAAAATCCTTGTTGGGTTTTGACTTCGAAAGGTCGATTTGTGCAATATCGATTGTGGAGCCGTGATAAAGAATCATAGGTGTCCCCCTTTCCTTTGACAGAAGGATTGCAAGGTGTGAATATTCTCTTCGAGGGGCAGTGTGTGCATGATGTCGTAGTGCTTCTCGCACAGCGACAATGCACCATAGCTGTTCAAGTAGCTGTAGGCCTGCGCCTCCGAAACCTTGCTGTGCGTGGCAAATCCTGCCACTAGCAAAATAAGATATTCTATTTTATCAAGCACCAACTGCGACATGATTCATGTTTGTTTTATCAAATGCAAAGATAATCATTATTTCATGATTTGCAAGCGTTTTGGCGCAAAAACCGCCTATGCCTTCTTGGGGTTGAGATTGATTAGGTGGATTGAGGAAAAAATCTTTCATAAAAACTTGAGCAAAATATTCGTTAGTTCAAGTAAAATGCTTACCTTTGTACCCTTAAAAGACCAACAAAAACTAAGACATAACGAAGATCCATGAAAGGTATTCATGTAACAAGTGAGATTAAACCGCTGAAAAAAGTCCTGCTACACCGGCCTGGACGCGAATTGCTCAACCTCACGCCCAACACCCTCGAGGAACTGCTCTTTGACGACATCCCCTACCTGAAGGTGGCTGATGAAGAGCACGATGCCTTCTCGCAGGTGCTGCGTGACAACGGTGTGGAAGTGGTGTATCTCGAAGACCTGGTGGCCGAGGTGCTCGACATCAGTCCTGAAATCAGGGAGGAATTCCTGCGCCAGTTCATCGACGAGGCTGGCGTGCGCAGCGACAAATACAAAGAAATAGTCTATAACCACCTCAACGGCATCACCGACAGCAAGAGTCTTGTGCTCAAGACTATGGAGGGCATACACATCAACGAACTCCACGGCAACTGCAATATCGAGAACTCGCTTGCCTATCAGGTGAAGGGCGACAGCCGCATGGTGATCAACCCCATGCCCAACCTCTACTTTACCCGTGACCCGTTTGAGAGCATAGGCACCGGCGTGGGTATCAACTGCATGTTCTCGCAGACCCGTCGCCGTGAAACCATCTACGGTCACTACATCTTTAAGTATCACCCCGACTTCAACGAGGTGCAACACTACTATGACCGCAACATTCCCTTCTCGATAGAGGGTGGCGACGTGCTCAACCTGAACGAGCACACGCTGGCCATAGGCATCTCGCAGCGCACCGAACCCGACGGTATTGAACAGATGGCGAAGAACATCTTTGCCAACGATGATGCCCGCATCAACACCATCCTGGCCATTCGCATTCCCGAGACGCGCGCCTTCATGCACCTTGACACGGTGTTCACACAAATCGACTATGACAAATTCACCGTGCATCCGGGCATCCTGGGACCTCTTGAGGTGTTCAAGATTACTCCAGGCGACGCTTGCGGCAAGGTGAATATCACCCGCAAAGAGGAGTCGCTCGAGGAAATCCTCGCCGAGGCACTGGGCGTGAAACAGGTGACACTCATCAAGTGTGGCGGTGGCGACCGCATCACTGCCGAGCGCGAGCAGTGGAACGACGGTGCCAACACCCTGTGCATTGCCCCAGGCAAGGTTGTTGTGTATGAACGCAACAACGTGACAAATGCCATTTTGCGCGACTACGGTCTGACCGTGCTCGAGATACCGAGCAGCGAACTCTCGCGAGGCCGTGGCGGACCACGCTGCATGAGCATGCCCCTGTGGCGTGAAGACTAAAAGAGACATCACACATTACACATTTATTTAATAACAACAACTAAACATTTTTTAATTATGCCAAGAAGTTTATCAGGAAGAAGTTTCTTGAAGTTACTTGACTTCTCTACCGAAGAGATTCAGTATTTACTCGAACTTGCTAAAGATTTCAAGCGCCTCAAACGCACCAACACTCCTCACAAGTATTTAACCGGCAAGAACATCGTGCTCTTGTTTGAGAAGACCTCGACCCGCACTCGCTGCTCGTTTGAAGTGGCTGGCAATGACCTGGGTATGGGCGTGACCTATCTGGATCCCGGTTCGTCGCAAATGGGCAAGAAAGAATCGCTCGAAGACACCGCCAAGGTGCTTGGTCGCATGTTCGACGGTATTGAATACCGCGGTTTCGACCAGCAAATTGTGGAAGACCTCGCCAAGCATGCAGGTGTGCCCGTATGGAACGGTCTGACTACCGACTTCCACCCCACCCAGATGCTTGCCGACGTGCTCACTATCGAAGAGCACTTTGGCTACTACAAGGGTCTTACTATGGTGTTTATGGGCGATGCCCGCAACAACGTGGCCAACTCGCTGATGGTTGTATCGGCCAAGTTGGGTATCAACTTTGTGGCTTGCGGTCCCAAGGACAACATGCCCGATGCAAAACTTGTGAAGACCTGCAAGGAAATCGCTAAGGAGAACGGCTGCACCATCACGCTGACCGACAACGTGAAGAAGGGCACCAAGAATGCTGACGTGATCTACACCGACATTTGGGTATCGATGGGCGAACCCGACGAAATCTGGGAACAGCGCATCAAACTGCTCAGCCCCTATCAGGTGAACGACGCCGTGATGGCTAACGCCAATCCCGGTGCCATCTTCCTGCACTGTCTGCCTTCGTTCCACGACCTCGAGACCACCATTGGTATGGACATCTACAAGAAGTTCGGTCTCAAGGAAATGGAAGTTACCGACAAGGTGTTCCGCAGCAAGCAGTCGAAGGTGTTTGACGAGGCCGAAAACCGCATGCACACCATCAAGGCCGTGATGTACGCAACCTTGAAATAAGATTTAACCCTTAAACCTTTATATTCATACCATCGATATGAACAAACGACTTGTAATTGCCCTGGGCGGAAACGCCCTGGGCAATTCTCCCGAAGAGCAGCTCAAGCTCGTCGAGGGTACCGCTTCCACCATCGTCGACCTCGTTGAGGAGGGCCACGATGTGGTTATCGGTCACGGCAACGGCCCCCAAGTGGGCATGGTGAACCTAGCATTCCAGTTCTCGGCAAGAAATGGCGGTGGCACACCGCGCATCCCCTTCCCCGAATGTGGCGCCATGACTCAGGGCTACATTGGTTATCACCTGCAGCAGGCAGTGGGTCGTGAACTGGTTCGCCGCGGCATCAACAAACCTTGTATTACGCTCGTCACGCAAGTAGTGGTCGACAACAACGACCCAGCTTTCGAGCATCCCACCAAACCCGTGGGTATGTTCTACACCAAGGAAGAGGCTGAAGCCATCATGGCAACAACCGACTACACCTTTGTGGAAGATGCCGGACGCGGCTGGCGCCGTGTGGTGCCCTCGCCCGCTCCCGTTAAGATTGTGGAACTTCCCGTGATTGAGCACCTTGTTGACGCTCATGCTGTGATTATTTCAGTGGGTGGTGGCGGCATTCCCGTTATCGAGAACAAGCCTGGTGACTACACAGGTGTAGCTGCCGTTATCGATAAGGACCGTGCCAGTGCACGCCTTGCACTCGACCTCAAGGCCGACATGCTCGTGATTCTCACAGCAGTAGAGAAAGTCTCTATCAACTTCGGCAAGCCCGACCAGCGCGACATCGATACCATGACAGTAAGCGAGGCAAAAGAATACATCAAGCAGGGGCACTTCGCTCCTGGCAGCATGCTGCCTAAGATTGAGTCGTGCATCCGCTATGTGGAACGCAGCAATGGCAGCAAGGCGCTTATCACCTCGCTCGAGAAAGCCCGTGAAGCCCTGCAAGGCAAAACCGGCACAATCATCACTCAAGATTAAAACACACAACCTGAATCGGTGCCATGAGGGCTCTCTCCCTCACACACCGCAACACACAAGCGGGAATCTCTTCATCAGGGATTCCCGCTTGCCATTCATCGCTATCAAGGGAAGTGTTGAATCTCAGCAAATTCACACAGAATCAAATAAAAGTGCCACGCCTGGGAAGGCGCAGCACTTATATTGAAAAACATGTAATTCTTTACTGTGAGGGAGAATCCCTTATTTCGACATCTGCTCGAAAGTCTTCTTGATGATGCCGATAGCCTTGAGAATTTCTTCCTTAGTGATGCACAAGGGAGGTGCAAAGCGAATGATATGGTCGTGAGTGGGTTTAGCCAGCAGACCGTTGTCACGCAACTTGAGGCAGATGTCCCAAGCGGTTTTGCCCTTCACGGGTTTGGTAACAATGGCATTGAGCAAGCCGCGACCGCGAACTTCAACGATATAAGGCGAATTGATCTTCTTGATTTCTTCACGGAAGATCTTACCCATCTTCTCTGCATTCTGCACCAGTTTCTCGTCTTTCACCACCTTGAGGGCCTCAACAGCAACGCGTGCTGCCAAGGGGAAACCACCAAAGGTTGAACCGTGCTCGCCGGGCTTGATGTTGAGCATGATGTCGTCGTCGGCAAGGCAAGCCGAAACGGGAAGCACACCGCCACCCAGGGCCTTACCCAAAATCACGATGTCGGGACGGATGCCGTCGTGCTGGCTGCAGAGCATCTTACCAGTGCGGGCAATACCTGTCTGGACCTCGTCGGCGATGAAGAGCACATTGTGCTTGTGGCACAGGTCGAAGCATTTCTTCAGGTAGCCATCATCGGGCACAAACACGCCTGCCTCACCCTGAATGGGCTCGGCGATGAAGGCACACACTTCCTTGCCATATTTCTCAAGCGCTTTTTCGAGCGCCTGGGGATCGTTGTAAGGAATGCGAATGAAACCAGGAGTCAATGGACCGTAGTCGGCATAGGAACTGGGGTCGTCGCTCATGGTAATCACAGTCACAGTGCGGCCGTGGAAGTTACCCTCGCAGCAAATGATCTTGATCTTGTCGTTGGGTATACCTTTCTTCACAGCACCCCAGCGGCGAGCCAGCTTCAGCGCAGTCTCGACACCCTCGGCACCAGTGTTCATGGGCAGCACCTTGTCGTAGCCAAAGTAGCTGTGCATGAATTTCTCATACTCACAGAACACATCGTTGTAGAAAGCACGCGAAGTGAGGCAGAGCACATTGGCCTGGTCCTTCAGCGCCTTCACAATGCGCGGGTGGCAGTGACCCTGGTTCACTGCAGAATAAGATGACAGGAAGTCGAAATACTTCTTGCCCTCTACGTCCCACACATAGATACCTTTACCCTTGTGGAGCACAACAGGCAGCGGATGATAGTTGTGAGCACCATAGCGCTCTTCCATTGCCATGTAGCGCTTCGATTCTGTTTTGTTAGCTTTAGCTTCTTTCGAAGCCGGTTTAGTTGATGGTTTAGTTTTAGTTGCCATATTGATAATTGTAATTATAGAATGGTTATCTAAGATGAACACAAAGTTACAACTAATTTATGAAAACAAGCAATGGGCGGCCATTATTTTTCCATTTTTCATGGCACTTTGCGCATATTTTCGGCAAGCAAGTGACAGATGCACCTTGCTACTGGTGTTTCCCAGCAGGAGCATAGAGCACAAAGTGGCTATTCTCAAACACCACTGCATATCCATACTTCTCCCTGAAACGAGCCAACACCTGCAACTTCGAGTTGCGGTGATAGACGGTTTCCTCGCCATAGTCCATCAGATAGGAATCGCTCGGAGCAGGCCACACCTCGGCAATGGTGTTGAACTTCTGCTGCAACAGCCATGGCAGCTGCTTGGCACCCGCCTCCAGTTTGCGCTCCAAAGCAGTGGCACTCAATTGCTCGGGCCACGAGCAGCCCATATAGGGACATGTACCCGTGAGGTGATTCACTGTAGCCAGACTACCATAAGCGAGCAGTGTGTCGCCTTCGTGCACATAGGGAGCAATTCCCACCAGTAATTCGTCAACTACCTGCTTGCGCTCGGTCGTGGTGAAGAGGAAGCGAGCATGAGGATTATTGATGGCAGCCGTTTTCTTGAACAGATTGCCGCCATCGAAGTAGGCACCGTCATTCACAGTGCGAGCCACCATAGTGAGCAGGAAAAGGCACACAAATGCCACGAGCACACGATTCTTGCCCATGACCCACATCGCCACCGGAGCTGCCACCCAGGCAATGATGGCGCCATTGTTATAGGCACCGTCGCTGCCCAGCGGAAAAAGCAGCAACATGGCAAGGCCAAGCCACGCAAGTAGCCTGAGAGCACCGCGCTTCGACATGATTACCGCCACACAGCCCATAAACGACATCACCCACACCACTTCGAGTGGATGCATGCGCCACACAAACCACACTACAGGAACGGCAAGCAATGCCAGCAGAGGCCACCTCACCCAACTGAGGGTCACCTTGCGGTCGATGATAACGGCCACAAGCAACACAGCACCTATCTTGACTCCCGCCCACAGTGAACGCAAGTAAAAATTGACCTGCGTCATTATCATCTGTCCTAACGAGTGCGATTGCTCGCCACTATGGTCCTGCGCTATGGCAAAGAGTTCTTTCACATTATCGATGAACAAGCGGTCGTGCCCCAGGCACAGCATCAAGGCAAGCATAAGTGCCACAGCCATCAGTATGCCTGCCATCATCGCTCCTACGCCTTTGCACATCATCTTGCCGGTCCAGTCAAGAGCCCTGCCACCTATTACCACCAGGACGATAAGGCTCAACCCCACTACATTGGGCAGACGCATAAACACATTGAGTCCCAAGACAAAGCCTGATGCCAACAGCAACGGCAGCCGCTTGGTGGTGAGGCCACGATACATCAGGGTGATGGCAAGCACATAGAACAACGATGTGAACAGGTCGTAACTGAGTGTGTACACTGGCTTGAAATAGCCCAGCAGCACTACCGCAAAACCCAGCAAGAGAGCACGGCGACCCAGTTGCCGGCGCAACGTGCCATAAAGCAGCAGCATAATGAGCACATTAACCAGCACACCAGCCAGGCGCATGAGCACCATACTGCCTTCAGAAGGCAGCACCTTTGACACCAATCCTCCAAACAGCCCACTCAAGTAGTACATGAAATTGTAGCTCACCGTTTCGGGAGCATCATAGATATGGTCGTAGAAAGTGAGATAAAAGCCCGAATCACACAATTCAAAACCCCAGAACACACCTATCAGCTGATAGGCCACCAGTGCCAGCATAGCGGCAACCACCAGCACACGGGTATTGATTTGCATGACTCCACTCGTTTTCATAACGCACTCACCTTTCCTTTCTTATCGACATGAAACGCCTCCTGGGCATGACTCATGAGCGCATCATCGCCCTTACTGTCGCCATACACCGTAAGAGGCAGGCCAGAGGTCTCAACAGTTGCTCGCATGCGGTTCCACTTTTCAGCCCCGTTGCAGTTAGGTGTGGCAAAACGCCCTGTGAGTTTGCCATCACTCACCTCAAGGCAGGTCGAGACTATCGGCACTTTGATGGGCTCCAGGCATTGTTCAATCCAAGTATCGATATTAGCAGAGCAAACATACACCTTGTCGCCTTGCGACACATGACACTCAAGACGACTCACCATGTCGGGACGCAGCAGGCGGTGCCTCACCTTTTGCGCTTGCTCGTGGCAGCGCGACTCAAATTCGGCGGTCGTCATGCCTTTCACAAAGCGTGAAATGAGGCGTTCCTTGGCCTGTGCGGCGGGCACCAGATGCAGGACATAACCCACAAGCCACGGCGCGCTGCACAGCAACTTTACATAAAATGGCCAACGAGGCCTTGAAACAGCCTTGAGCATGTAGGGAAGACTGTCGCGAACGGTAAGGGTCCCGTCGAAGTCAAAAACCACTATTCGCCCGGAATCCATTGCGGCAGATAAATGATGAACACAAACGCCAGCAGCCACCCTATCAGACACAGCTGCACAAAGCGGTCCTTGAACAGTAACTTCGTTGGGCTGCCACTCTTCCCTACTACAAGCGTCACCTGCATATAACGCAAGATGCCCGCTATCACAAACAGGGAAGTGGCAAAGACGTAGTCGCTATGAAAATGGCTGATGGTCTCGGCCGACATCGTGTACATGATATAGCACACAATGGTGATAGTAGCCACCAGCGTGAGCGACAAGTTGATAAATTCAAGATTATAGGCCTGGGCGCTCTTGCGCACCGAGGTGCCGCCCTCCTGCATCATCAGCACGTCGTCACGACGCTTGGCAATAACCAGGAACAGTGCCAACAGAAACGCCATAAGCAATAGCCACGACGTGGGGCGAATTGACACTGCCGCACCACCAAACAGGATGCGCAACACATAGAAGAACGCTACAATGAGCATGTCGAGAATGCCCACATGCTTCAACAGCAGCGAATAGGCCACATTCAGCGCCACATATACTACCAGCACATAGAATGCCGACATGGGCAATAGCCACAGGCACAAGCCTACCGACACTGCCAGACACAACAACATGAGCATCAGCCCTTCGCCACGATTTACCCGACCCGATGCCAAAGGACGCTTGCACTTGACAGGGTGCAGCCGATCGGCATTCACATCCATCACATCGTTCAGGCAGTAGACTGCACTGGCTGCCAGCGAAAAGCTCACCACAGCCAGCAACATGAGCAGCAAGCGATGTGTGTCGGTCATCGAACCGTCGAAAAACAAGGGCAATGCCACAAAGGCGTTTTTCACCCACTGAGGCACACGGAGCAATGATATGTAGTCGTTCACTTTTTTCATTTGTCGCGGTTTTCAGTTCAAGCCATTGCGCTTGGTGCTACAAATATAATCATTTCAGCGAGATTTTAAAAATCTCAGGCCCATTATCGCTCATTAGCGTCAAAAAAACACCCGGTGCAAGCCATGTTTCCTGTCACCGGGTGTTTTCTATGTGCTAGTCAAGCGGCGCATGGGTTAACGCCAGCTCAAATCATTATTCGTGCAACGGCTCAATCACGATGAGATTCTGGATATCAGAACCGCCAAAGTTACCATTGCCATCGTTATAGTTGCCAAAGAACCTATAGAGACCTGCAGGCACCTTGTTGCCGTTGTTGTCCTTCAAATCCCACTCGAAGGGGAATGAGGAAACTTCTTGCCTATACACCAGGTTGCCTGTAGCATCGGTCACCTTCAGCATCACGGCGGGAGCCACTCTCAAGTCGGAACTCATATCGAAGGTAGCCTTGGTAATGGCAGGATCTTCCTCAACCGAGAGCACAATGGCAGTATTAGACTGAACCACGAACGTAATGGAACGAGTAGCGCTGTTGCCAGCGGCGTCATACACCGTATAGGTGAGCATGTGTTCGCCCTCGCCCATTCCATCAATCGGGAAGGCGATTTGCATTGTCTTGCTGTCTTCTGACACCTTTGCAAAGTTCTTCACCTCGGGATAGGTCTTCTTTCCGTTGTCCATCACCAGCGTCATGGTGCCAGAGAGAGAAGCCAACTGAGTACCCACCGCAAGATCATCGGTCACCTTAATATATAATACCGAGTTGTTGGGAACTGTAGCACCCTCGCTAAAGGTCAACTCGTCGTTGAAGAACATGCTCACAACTTCAGGAGCCACGTCATCGCTACCAGCGGTCGACTCGTCGTAGGCAAGCAGTTTCAGCTTGTCGCTATGTCCGCTCACCATCTCTTCGCTATCGTCCTGATGTGCATAGACACGCACCAGTGCAGTGTCGTTCTGGGCTTCAAGGTTGCGAGGAACAATCACCGAACCGGTGAAGTCGCCATTGACCACTCGTCCCGACACCTGAGCGAGCAGATTGCGGGGATAGTGGATGCGACGGGTCTTCGACACTCTATCTTCATTAAAGGTATAAGTCTTGAAGTATTTCTTCACATCATAGAGCGACAGGGTTGCATCGCCATTGAATGCGGTGTTCACACCCGAGCCATCGGCCTTCATTACCTGAGCATGCACCTCAAGTCTCTTCAAGGGAGCCACTGGTACAAGTTCAGCATTTTCACTTGTAACGTCAGTTTCGTTGATCGTCACCACCTTGAAGTAGGGCTTCGGATAGTTGATCTTCATGGCAGGGTCGCCAAGCAGACAGAAACTCATCTTGTTGGTATTGGAAGTGGTACCCTTATACTGTTTTGCCCTCATGTAGGCATAACCCAGCGTAGGCATCACACCTGTTTCGTTGAATGAGAAGAGGCCACGGATGAATGCCCTGTTCAACGGGTCATTCTCATCGGCGTAAACCAGACGGGCCGAAGTCATCAGCGCAATGGCACCTCCATCGGGCACATGGAACATGTGTTCGGCAATGCCACGCGAATCGCTGTCGTATTGTGCCACGTCGCAAGAAGCGGTTGTCATGATGGGCAAGTGCTCATTCTTGGTGCTCTTCACATCTGCAGTACGCCACAGTTTGGCTTCCTTGGTAAGGATACCGCCACCCGAGTGACCCACATAGGAAGCAAAGAACTCACCACGTAACCAGTCTTCCTTAAACTTTTCACGTCCCACAAGCGTGGTGCGTTTCGAGAGACTCAGACCAGGTTCGCTGGTCTCGGTTGCACGAGGATACATCTCCACATACACCTTGTCGACGTTCATCGACACACCCACACTGTTCTCGATAACATCTACAGCAGCATCGGCCTGGAAGGTGTGCATACCTTCGTTATAGTCATCGGCCGAGAGGAATGCGCTATTGCGCCACACACCATAGTCGGGATTCGTCACATAATTCACAAGTTTGTCGACGTCGGTTTTAGCCTCGGCAGCATTGACTGCTGTCATGCGACCTACACCAATGCGCAGCAAATCGGCATTGGGGTCGTGCCCTGCATTGTCGTCGAGCTGGCCAAAGAAGTCGTCGCACACATAGGTCTTATCGCCATCGTTACTGTTATCGCTCTGATAGGTAATGATGCGGTTAGGCTTGTTGGAAATCAAGCCACGGTTGTCATACGAGCCACAACCCAAAATCAAGAAGTTTTTGAATTTCGACTTGTTGCGGTCATAGAACATCTTGTTCATCATTCTCACAGCCATAGCATCGGGTGTGCCACTGCTAAACTCGTTGAACACCTGGTCCTGACGCACGATGAGCACACTCATGTTGTCGTGGTCACGGTGCATCTGTGCGATGCGCTCGGCCTGCTCCATATATTCCCTGTCGGTCAAGATTACCATGTCGGGAGTTGAAGCACCATGAATGTTCTGGTTCTCGACTTCCTCAAAGGCAGTAATCTTCATGAGTTGCATTGTGGGGTCAAAAGCCACAAACCGCGATACTGACTTAGAATATCCGGGGGTGAAAGCCTTTACGGGGTCAGACTCACCATCGGTATAGTCGCTGAGTGCGTACTGCACCGGAATCGATTCGTTATCTACATTCCACACCACAAGGTTGTCGGTTGCTGTCGGCAACTCGACGCGGTCAGATGTTGTCATCTTGTCGAAGAACATTCTGAACTGACTAGCCTCGTCTAATTTGTTATCGCGCACATAGCCTAAAAGGAAATAATCAAGATATGCTCGAGTCACCGAACCACCGCTGGCGCTATAGGCGCTAAACTGAATGGTACCATCAGGAGCATCACGCTTAGGGGTAACTTGAATAGTGGGAGTTGCAAAATTATAGGAAACCTGTCCCGAAGCACCATAAATGCGTGATGCCGAGAGAGTATAATTAAGTTCGTCTAATTCATCACCAGAGTTCATCGAAGCAGTCATGTAACCCGATACTGGAATAGATGAGGTCGTCGACGAATTCGAGACAGTAGCAGCCACACAAGCGGTTACGATTACCGGGGTATTAGAGCTACGGCCAGGCATACTATAGGCAACTGACAGATTGTTGGGCAGCGGTATGGCCTCACCCAGCAGACTCTTACCCGACATGGTGATCGAGGCCATCTCTCTCTCATGATAACAGTAGTCAAGACTCGTTGCTCTGGGCACTGAACCATCAGTATCGCTTGCCGTCGACACATTCACAGTGAGGTCGTTTCCGATATTCTCAGTAATGAAATAGTAGCCATACTGTGAATAGGTGTTGACTGTTCGGGAAAAACGGGTAGGTGTTGAAGTTTCCAACTTAATGCTCACAGGTCCTTTAGCATAGAAACAAATCTTGTCGCCATAACGCTGAACAGGAACCTGCACCAAGTCGTCGGGCATAGAACCGTCGAGCACTTCGCTTTGCTGGTAACCACCGTTACCATAAACCCTCACCTTCGAAATGTCAGAGAAGCCCATTTCAGACAGCTCGGCAGTAGTGAGTTCGTAAATACCGCTTTCCGGAATCTGAATCTTCACCCATCTTCCGGTTTTCAACTTCGATGCGGTCGCATAACGCGACAGACTCAAAGCCTGTGCCCCGGTAATTGTGCACATTACCAGCAACACCACACTTGCAAGTTTGAGAAAATACTTATTACGCATAATTAGTTATATTTAGTTATATTTTTTCGTTGTTTCTTTATCTGATTCTTGTCCTTAGAGATGCGACACCAGCTACTGTGGCATTCAATTCACCGCCTATGTGCAGTTCCACCGACTCATTATCATCGGCAGGCAGCACTATCAGGTCGCCCATCTTCAACGTCATGTAGCGGCTCAATTCGGTGATTACCGCATGAAGCGTTTCAGGCAGGCCTGTACTGCTCCAAGCAAAGGAAGCTCCTGTTTCGGTAGTTAAGCTCACCGCAACGTCGGGCTCACCATCATAGGGAACAAAATCGCCCAACAACAACGCTCCATCGAACGAGTTGCTTCGTGCATCGGCATCATCGCACACTGTGGAATCGGCCATTTCGTGAGCACATACAAGGCCACAGGCTGCCACACTATTGTAGTAACGATGAGCATAACGCTGAGCTATGTGCTTGCCCAAGCGGTCGATGCGAACGCACAAAGCGGGGCGGCAAGTGAAGCGACTGGCAAAGTCGGGCACAAAAAACGGCTTTCGGCTCGGCAATACTGCCGAGTCGGCCAAAGACCGCACCCGCATCGAGGGGCTCGCGTTATTTTCATTTATGCCTGTCACAACCAGTATCTTCACGATTATTCTCTTGTTTCATTTCGAGGCCTTTAGCCCCATTCTGTTGTAAATCAGTGCCAAATGCGCATAAATCGAGGTATTCTGCAGCACAATATCATCAGGCACCTTGATTCGGAATGGTGTGAAGTTCCATATCGCTTTCAGGCCCGATGCCACAATCACATCGGTTGCCTCTTGAGCATGCTCTACAGGAACCGTAAGTATGGCAATCGAAACGCCATACTCCTGCTGACGAGCGGCCAGCTCGCTCATACCGTAGATGGGTACACCACACACATCACTCCCCACCAGTTTCGAGTCGACGTCGAAGCCTGCCACTATGTTCATGCCATATTGCGACAGACCCACATCTTGAATGAGTGCCGCTCCAAGGCTACCCACACCTATCACAAATGCCTTGTGACGGCTCTTGAAGCCCAGAAAATCGGTCAACTCCTTCACCAGTTTGCGCACCTCATAGCCAATTCGAGTCTTGCCCTTGATATTGAGGAACGACAGGTCTTTGGCTATCTGCGATGCATCGACATTGATTTCTTTCGATATCTGAGTTGATGAAACGTACTCTATGTTACGCTGTTCCAGGAGCCTCACATAGGCAAGATACCACGGCAAACGCCTAAGGGTGGGCTCGGGCATTGCCACTTTGGGTATGTTCTTGTTCTCACTCATCGAAACAATTTATATTTCAAATATATATTAAGGTGCAAAAATAAACATTTTTTATTGAAATAACAAAAACGTTTGCCATTTTCATGGCTCATCACACCTTGATATCACATCATTGGGCCGTGACAGCAATCTTGCGCGACTTGGTTGCTTCGCGCTCTCCATCGGTCGACACGGCAGCCCTGTAGACGTAGATACCACGGGGCACGCGGTTACCACTCAGGTCGGTCAAATCCCATGAAATGGGGAACGAGGTGTTCATGTCGGAGCGTCCCGTCTGAGTCGTGCTCCACACCAGTCTGCCCAACAAGTCATAGATTTCAAGCTTGATGATCAGAACAGCGTCGGGACGGTTGTGTCTCACATAGAAGTTGGTGGACACCGATGCAGGATTGGCATCGGTATAGATGTCGTACACGTCGGGTTTGAGCCCTGTCACCACATTGAAGGTCACCGTCTTTTCTGACGAATTATTGAATACATCCCAAACCTTGAGGGTGAGCGTGTGATGACCATTCTCGAGATCCTTCAGCACATAATTGATGTCGCCAGCCGTACCCTCATCGGCCGCAATGGGTGTGTAGTAAGACGTCACATCGTTGTAGGTCACCTTGTCGTCGAGCATGAGCGTGATGGCATGGCCAATGCCGCTCGACGACAGGTTCACTCCCGACTTGTCGCTCACAGTGGCAAGCACCAGGGGCGACTCGTTCACGTCATCGCCATCGGTGAAATCGACCGAGTTGATGGCAAATAGGCTGATTTCAGGCCCTATTGTATCGGCTACTACAGTGTCATCATAGCCATAAATGTAGAAGTCGCCATTCGAGCCTTGTGCCTCGCGCGAACCTCCATTCCACAGTTTGTTAGAGAGTGACGAATTATCGTAAGCATAAAGGCTTATCCATGCAGGCTGATAGTTATCGTAGGTGGCCAGCACCTCCGAAGGGATGGTAATCTTGAACGAGAAACTGCCGTTGGTCACCGTGTCCACCATCACCGCAAGTTTGTTGGAGCGGTCGTTGTAGACAAATTCCATACCTGGGTCGTTATAACCACTGTAGCCGTGTGTGATGACCGATTGCTCGCAGTCATAAAGAGTAGACACCAAGGGTCCATTGAAGTCGGTGAGTTTGTTGCCGTGTGCATCGACTACCGAACCGGCAAAGGTAAGCGTCTGGCGAGCCTGGAATACAGGCATATCGGTGGGGTCTACCGCCTTACCATTAATGCTTTCTACTCTTATCTTATAGGCGGGGAATGCCGGTCGTAACGCTGGGTCGCCAAAGAGGATGAAACGCGAGTTGTTGCTGTCGCCCCTCACATCGCTCTTGCCCTTTGCCATGATGTCGCCCACTCGCATAGGCAAACCACTATCGTCATGTGCGAAAACATACTTTGCCAGAGAGCTGTGCAGTCGCAGGTTGTTGCCCATATACACCTGGCGGGCCGTGCTAATCAAGGCCACACAGCCACCACGTGTATTCAGCAGCACCTGCACACCGCCCGGCTCATTCACCTTGTCGAATCGGGTAAATTCGCAACTAGCCGTCAGCAGTATAGGCAGGTGACGATAATACAGGTTCTGCTCTATGTCGTTGCGCAGCAGCAGGCCATTGTCGGTCCACACATTGGTGCTCGAGTGCCCTACATAGTTCCACCATGCCACACCTTCCTTGAGGCCGCCATACATCTTGGTGCGGGCATCAGGATAATTGCGGCCCGAACCCACACTCACGGCATCGAAGGCGTCGAGATAGACGCGGCTGTTCACCATGTCCTCGCCACCATACTTCAACGTGGTGCCAATTACCGACTCGGCATGAACCATGTGACCGCCTTGATTGCCATCGTCGGCCACACTCATCACGGTATTTTTCCAGGCGCCGTTGTCGGCCACGGTGACATATTTTATAATCTTGTCGACCAGAGTACGGGCCTCGCTCACACTACGCACCGGCATGCGTCCCACGGCGATGCTCATCGAGTAGTTGTAGAAATCGGGACCAGAGTTGTCAGCAAGCACGGCAAAGGGGTCATCGCTCACATACGATGTGGTTTCACTATCGCCATTATCGCTCTGCCATGTGAGCAATGTGGGATAAGACGCACCATTGAAGCGTGCCGTCAGGTGGCGGTTGTCGTAGGTGCCGTTACCAAAGAGCAGCAGGTAGCCCAACTTGTGACCCTCGGCATCCCTGCCACGGTCGTAGAAGTGCTTGCACAGCATTCTGAAAGCCAACGCATCGGGGGTGCCACTCGAGAACTCGTTGAACACAGTCTCCTGATCTACCACTAGCACGCGCATCGAGTCGATGGTTGTGTGCATGTCGGCCAAGCGTTGGGCCTGACCCATATATTCCTTTGCTGAAATAATAATCATGTCGGGTGTAGGTTCACCGTGCAGGTTTTGGGGTTTCATCTCCCCGACCATTACTGGCGAGGGATAATTGGTGACATCGGTATTAAAGGCTATGTATTCCCTGTTACCCGAAGCGTGGGGCGAGAAGGATGCCACATCGCCCTGCATAGTCACATTCATGGCCATGGGCGAACTCGGCGAGGTCACATCCCACACATGGGTGTGCTCGCTACAGCCCTTGATCTGATACTGCACATCGGCAGAACTGCTACGATATTGTCCGAAGCTAATGAAACCGTTGTTCATTGTCAGAGCGCGCTCATAATTCACCGTGATGAAATTAAGGCGTGCAAGATATAGGGTTCCTATCGGGCTGAAAGTCACTTCATAGTCCAGGTCTTTGGTTCCGCTCAAGTTGAAGGTCTTCAACGAATTGACCAAGATGTAGTGTTGAAGGGTGTTGTTGGACACCTGAGTTATTCTATCGTAAATCGAATTATAGGGCAAATTTGTTCCGTTATACTTAAAAGTGAGCCTACCGGTTTGTCCGGTTCCCTGACCATCAGACATGCTGGCGGCAAAACTCGTCATCACATTGATGTCGCCACCCTCTACATAGCCATCGAGGAAGAACTTGAAGTTTTGAGTGCGATTGGTGCTGAAGTCCTCGCCCAGCAGTTCGTGACCCGTCTCACCGGGATTCACCAGTTCCTGCTCATGATACACACGGCCAAATGCAGTCTGCAGCACATCACCAGCCACGGGACGGGCCGAATGCGTGACATCGACATCGGTATAATGGCTGTCATCGGTCACATAGTAATAGCCCGCCAGCGAATAGGGATGCTGTTTTGGCGCAAAGTTAACGGTAATGTTGGCAGGGCTCCAGCTTGTTGGGCCTTGCGCATAGAACAGAATCTTGTCATCGGTGCGAACCACGGGCAATTGCGGCAGATCATCGGGAATGTCCTTCGTGAGTTTGCCGGGGATCTGCTCGGCACCGAATCCAAACACATGCACCTTGCTCAAGTCGCTCATACCCCACTTCTGGGCATCGGCGGCCGTAATAGCGTGAATACCGGTTTCGGTCACCTTAATTTTCACCCATCGGCCCGTACTGAGCTTTGACGAATCGGCAGTAACCGTTGATTCAAATGCCATAGCACCTTGCCAGCCCGCCAGCAGCATCATGGCAGCGAGCAGGTGGCGGATATATTGTTTTCCTTTAATCAAAATCATGATTTTTATTATTTATTTTTATCTCAATAACGCACACGCGGGCTATTTATTGTGCATGACGTGTTTTTTTCTGCCACTTTTTTCACTTCCTCCCCATTTTCACAAGAAATATGGCACACAATACCCTCTGCTTGCTCACCATCTTCAGCACTTCGTAATTGGTATTTTTATGCAGAATTTCATACAAAATCCAGGCGATTTTCAAAAAATTATGTTAATATCATGTAAATTGTTTAAAACAATTACGCCTATTCAAAATCGTCACACTACCTTTGCGCCCCGGATATTTTCAGTGCATTTGAAAATAAAGCTCAAAAGCAAAGGAACCATTAAAAATAATAGTTTTTCTACAGCACAGAGCAACACGTCTTTTCACAGTAGACACTCACAATTCTTAAATTACGCATATATATTCACAATCTATTACAGATAGTATCTACAAAATTTACAACATATTAAAAGTATCACTATGATGAAAAAACATGTTTTAATCACAAGCATTCTTGTTGCGATTGCTGCCATCAGTGCCTGGGCACAGAACGGCACCGCAACACAAGACATTGATGCAGGCATCAATGTCACACATGAAAAAGCTTGGTACGAACAAGAACAGTTCGACTACTATTGGCCCGTCGGTACCACGGAAAACCGGGCAAAACTCACCGACCGGGCAACCGATCCCGACCAGATTATCGCCCTGCTGAGAAAAATCTATACCGATAAGAATATACCGGGCATTCTTTATTCAGCATATGGCGACACGCAAGGCAACAATCTCACCACACGCACACGCCGTGTTTACTATGGTGGCATCGCAGGTGGTTGGGACATCCCTGGCAATGGCGACACCTACACAGACTTTGAAACCTACAAGCCCTTTGAAGAAGGTTATACTATTGTGATTCTTGCCGTTCGCGACAACTTCAGCAAGAACTGGAATGCCAATCACACAGGCATAACAAACCCTTCAATCTTCAGCGAGCAGAATTATGAGTCATTGCGCATCTACATTGGCTCAGCCATTGAATATGCCGAACTGCTCACCGATGGCATGCGCCTCAACGAGGGAGGAAGAAACCCTGGCACACTTTTCACTATCCACGATGCCAACATCAACCGCTTCTTCTTCCTTTCCAAGGGGCAGTCACGCGACCAGTATCACTCACCTCTTGGTGACAGCGACGTTCTTGCCCCCTTCGGCCGCATGTTCGAACAGTTCAGCCCCACCGATGGCAGCCAAGGTTCATCCATCAGCAACTATTATGAGGCATTGCGCAATGGTTTGACTTTCCCCATTCAGCACGACTGTAACTCCGTCATCGACGTGGAACACTTCTTCCAGATGCATGGCAGCGGTAACAACAAGCACGAGGATGTCTCTGGACTTCAATTTTTCATTCCCGACTACCGCATGATGTACAAGGCTGTGCAAGACACAGTAAAGGCAGTTGCCAACACTGGCAATGCATACCAATTCCAAATATATAATACTTTCATAATTAGTTGGTGGGCAAACTATACCAACACCGCATTTGGATTCAACAGCTTTAGCGGTGAAGTGATGGATAAAGTGGTCACACGCGACATCCGCACGATGAACTACGATGAAGGAGTATTCCTCACATATTTCCCTGAAACCGGCGACACAGCTTGGGTCATCAATAATCGCAAATCCAATCTCTACAAGACCGGCAACGAATTGGTTGAACTCTATGAATCCAATTACAACGCGTCATTCCGTTATACTGGTAATGGAGAATATAGTCCATTCCACTATCAGAACAATACAGATCTTTCTGGCTATGAACATAGCAGCACCTATGCCGAATATGGTTATTATAACACCGACTTTTATCCCAAGACGGCCTGGTACCGCATAGAACTCGAAGCCGAACCCACGGTTCAGACTGACCACGATCCGCAATATGGCGAACATACCTGGCAGATTCATCTCACCTGGCAATCGACCGTTGACGAACTCTCGGAAACGCCCCTTGAGCAGATTTATTGGGTCTATCAGGTCATCGATGGCGAGGAAGTGCTCATCAGCGATCCTGAAGGCATTCACGTCAACGAACTCTGGATTTATAATGTAGAGCAATATGTTGCTGGACGCAAACTCACCTATGTGGTAAAAGGCAAACCCACTATCGCCACTTACCCCGCCGTGAGCTCTAATCTTGCCGATGCCATCATTCCCGGTTACGACAAGAGCGAACGACTTACACTCACCATTGGCTCAGACTACTACAGCAAGTATAATGCTGCTGACGAATATAATCAGTATTGCAACTCTGTGAAACTCGAAAACGGTATCGGTACAAGCATCACTGACGATTTCCTTAGCTCCGACACCAAGTTTGACGTGTGGCGCACCTATATTGACGAGGCAGGAGACGAGAACACCATCAAGGTGGCTGTTGTCAACTTCAGCAACAAAAATGAAACTGGCATCAACTGGACCATCACACATCCCGAAGGCAGCAACCAGCAGGGGCACGTGCGCGACGAAGTGCTTAACGGTCGCTTCACATTCCGTGAAAGCGATGGAGAGGTAGAATTTGGTGTTTTCGAAATATTCGACCAGTTCCAGGCATCTACTGCTCTCAACAAGCATCCCGACCAGTATACCTACAAGGTCACCTTCGAGTCGGCCACACCTTTTGAAATTGACATCATCGACGAAAATGGACACGTCACAGGCACCACTACCACCACAGCCGTGCACAGCAACAACGAGATTATCCCCGTGTTCAAGACCGAACTCAACATCAATGAGGTGGCCTATACCGAAGAGCAGATTACTGCCGATAACAAACACAACATAAGCGAATTACTCCCCGCATCCATCACGTTCGACGCCGATGGTAATATCACCACGAGCATGAACACCATGAATGTGACTCTCGCACCCAACACTGCTGAGCAAATCTATCAGTACGCGCTCATCAGGGAGCCTCAGGATGCTGATGCCGTTCAGGTAGCACAGGCCAATGCCGTGCATAACCAGTATGCCATCTCAGAGCTCGATGCTAATGGAAACATGACATCGAAAGGCTCGGTGAATGCCGGTACAACCATCCTGCAAGACGAGCCCATCCTCAACAATCTGCCTACCTCCACAGCCTATGGTGTGCTCATCTCCACACGCCCCAAAGATGTGGAACGCCTGAACAATGGCGACTACAACACCTATGGTTCTGACATCAAGCGCGTGGGGCTCGGCAAACTCGAAGTCAACAATCCAACAGCCGATCGCAGTTCCTACACTTGGAATATGAACAACACTGACTACACCTATTATTACTTCTACATTCCCGCTATTGCACAAGTGCCTGCCACCGACCGCTACACCTTCTACGGATGGAGAAGCTGGCGCAGTCTCGCCAACATCAATCTCGCGGGTGAGGAGTATCAGGAGATTCAGCGCAACAAGGCGGGAGGTTACCTCTACGAGGAAGAACTCAACACTAGCGAGTATAACTATCTGCTAGGTATGAAGCCCGTCAACTTCGGACAAGTAACCAACCTCTACGGACAGCCCCAGACCGTCAACAACATTGAGTCGTGTGTCTTCGGTGCCAAGCTACTCCAGGGAACAGAGGTTATGGATGCCAACTACAAGGTGCGTGCCTACTACAGTGTGAACAACCCTGGCATCAAAGCTAGAGAACTCACTACGCCCACCTACTATGTCATCGACTACAACCTCCCATACACCTTCGAGCCCATGACTCCAACGGCTGTCACTCAAGTGATCAACGCGAAGCAAATTGTATCGGTAACTTACGTGAGCGCAACCGGTGCCACCTCGTCCAAGCCCTTCAGTGGCCTGAACATTGTGGTTACCCGATTCGATGACGGTTCAACTGCCACAAGCAAACAACTTTTCTAATTCTATCAGAATAGACTAGTTGATTTTTTCATAGTGAATACTTGGAGGAGCGAGCCCAAAAGGCACGCTCCTCTGCTTTTATTTGCCCTCTGTCAGAAGGCCACACTCATCGGTGCTGAGTTCAGAAATCTTTTATTGCAGCAACTCATTATTTGAAAAAATATTTGTAAATTTACAACTTGAATACAAAATCTACATTTATGAAACGCTTGCTATACTTCTCCTTGCTCATTACCCTGTTCACCCTCGACGGATGGACTGCCATCACCCTCGGCAACAACACCTATCAGGCCGACACCATGCTGCGCCGCCAAGTGGGTCCCGGCATGGTCACCACCATCGTTCGCATTCCCGACATACCGCTCAACGTGTATATCACCGAAACCGACCTGAACAACCCCAACAACCGCGTCGAAACCACCCAAGGCTACAGCACCGTGGGACGAACCGAGTCGCTGCTCAATGCCGTGAAGCGCAACCGAACGGCAACCAAGAGGCCCATCGTTGCTTGCAACAGCAACTTCTGGTGTGTAACGGCCGAGTGGCCACCACGTGAATTCGAGCTTGGCACCCCCTATTGCTCCGTGATTCGCAACGACTCCATTTACGTCAATGCCGAGACCAACGAGGACAACTGGTGCTATGGCCCGAGCTACACAGGAGGCACGGCCATCTCAAGAGACAAGACACTCTACTTCGACCATATCATTCCCAGCGCCAGCATCACCAGCGACAAACTGGCCGCACCCATTGTGTTCGAGACCGTGAACCGCCGGTGCATGCTCAATCACGTCACACTGTGGACACCTGCCTATACCCGCACCCGCCAGTTCGAGACCGACTGGGTGAACAGCGGCGAACGAGGCAACGCACACACCGACAACTATTATCTCACCCTCAAGCCTGGCGAACGCTGGGGTATCAATCACGACATGACCTTCATCATTGCCAGCATTGTGCGCGATGCCGACCGTCAGACGTTAGGCAACTACGACGCCTGTGTCACCTGCTCTGGCACGCAGGCGCAAGCTATGGCGGCTCTCGCCGAGGGCGATGAAATCACCATCAACTATGGCATGACCGTGCAAGGCAGTGGCGAAAACACCAACCTGCGACCTGAAATCGAGAATATGGTGGAGGGCATAGGCTTGGTCATGAAAAATGGCGAACTCACAAATAACAACTACGATCTCGATTACAACACCAAGACCTATTCACGTACCGGTTATGGTGCCAGTGCCGACGGCAAACACCTTATCATGATGGTCATCGACATGTCGAACAGCAAGAAGTATGGCCGCTCTGCGGGCTGCAATACCGAGACCATGTGCCTCATCATGAAGCAGCTTTGTCCCTATGTTTCCAACATCAACACCATGGATGCCGGTGGCTCGGCCATGATGATTGTGGGTGATGAGTGCATCAGCACCACTACCGAGGGCACACCCCGTGCCGTGGCTTGTGGATGGATGGTAGAGGCAGTTGGAGAGGAAGACCACAATCTGGCTTCGATCGCTTTTGCCCAGCACAAGGTAGAAGCACCCATCTATTCCAGCTATGTTCCCAAAATACTGGGATATAACGCCATTGGCGAACTCATTGACGAAGACGTGAAAGGCTTCACACTCTCCTGTGACGAAACATTGGGCACTACCTCCGACAGCACCTTCTATGCCGGTGCCAGCACTGCCACTGGCCTGCTCACTGCCACGCTCAACGGCATGACTGCCACTGTGCCTGTAGTCACCATCGATGCACAGCCAGCCATCAAAGCCAAACCCATGCTGCTTATCGACAACCGCGACTACCCAATAGAAGTCACCTCAACCGTAGGTGATAACACCTATGTCTATGACCCCGCCATGCTGCAATGGACCATCGACGACCCCACGGTTGCCACTATTGAAGGCGGTGTTTTCAGGGCAAAGAAAAACGGCAAGTCGCGCATCGAGTGCCAGATAGGCCCCTTCTCCGACTCCGACAGTGTGACGGTTGAAATCAGTAACCGCCCTTACATCTACCAGTCTTGGGACGAATGGACTCTGAAAAGTTCGGGCGCAAAAGACCTCACGCTCGCCCTTGATGGCACACTCACTTATACCTACAATTCAGGACGCGCCCCATACGTCTCGCTCAAGAAAGCTATCACCTTCTACAGCCTGCCCGACAGCATTGTCATCATGTTCAACTCATCTATACCCGTCGACTATGTGCAGGTCGACACACGCAACAATCGTTTCTCATCGATGAATATGGTGAAATATGAAATCGAAGGCGGTTTTGAAGCCGGGAAAGACTATACCCTGTGCATCAATCTCGACCAAATGGGAGGCACCGACCAAGTAACCACTTACCCCATCACCATCAACGAACTGAAGTTTGCCCTCGACAAGACTGCACCTACAGGCGAACAGACTCTCGCTCTCAAGACCTTCTACAGTCACTACGCTAACGTGATGGCACTAAAAGGCGATGTGAATGGCGACGGCAAAGTGAATGTGACCGATGTCACAACACTGGTCAATATGATTCTGGGCATAGTTCCTAAAGACATGGAAATGGCCGACATTGACCATAACGGCAAGATAAATGTGAGCGACGTCACTGCACTCATCAACATCATCCTGCAATAACGTTCCTCACGAAATTCGGGCTTTTTGACCTCATTTTAGATTTCTTTGTCTATTTTATTTGGCATTATTTTTGATTGTTAGTAAATTAGCGAACTATTTCAACTATTATAAAAACATTATATTCAGAAAACTATGAAAAAGTCATTGATTTCAACATTCTGCGCCGCCTTGCTTGTGCTGAGCGGTTGCTCTTCGTCAAGCCAGTTCTTTGGCGCAGCCACAGGAGCTTCGGTAGGTGGCATGTTTGGCTCGGCCGTCGGCAGCATTGCAGGCGGGTGGAGAGGCAGCCGAGTGGGCACTCTGGCAGGTATGGCTATTGGTGGCGCTATTGGCGCAGCCGCAACAGCCCCCAAAACCGAGAAAAGCCGCACATCGGACTACTACAACGGATATGACTATGACGACTATCGACAGAACAGCTACAACAGCCCCTATGCCGGCCTCGTGGTCGAGAACCTGCGCTTCGTGGACATGAACAGCAACGAGCACATCGATGCCGACGAGCACGGCAAACTTATTTTTGAGATTCGCAACGAGAGTCGCGATTTCATCTACGACATAGCACCGGTCATCACAGTTTCGGGCACCAAGGAGATTTACCTCTCTCCCACCGCCATCATCAGCGAGTTAGGCCCGGGTAAAGCTGTGCGTTACACGGCCGAACTTGTGGCTACCCGCAAACTCAAGAATGGCTATGCCGACTTCTCTATCGGTTTCTCGAACGGCAATGAACTCTACACAGTGCGTTCGTTCCAGATTCGCACCCGCGCACGGCGCTAATCTCACCTGATTATGAAACGATTTCTCACATGGGCTTGCCTAGCGACTACATGCTTCGCTACGCAAGCCTTTGTCACCATTGGTGGCAGCGAATATCAGGCCGACACTCTCTTTATGCGTCAACTGGGTCCGGGTATTACCAACACAATCATTCGCATTCCGGGCTATCCTCTCAACGTCTATCTGCTTGAGGCCGACATGAACAATCCCTACAACCGCATCGAGACTATGCAGGGACAAGGCACCGTGGGCAAAACCGAATTGCTCACCACGGCTGCACAGCGCTACTCCACCCCGTCGAAACGTGTGTTGGCAGGTTGTAATGCCAATTTCTGGTGCGTGAGCGGACAAGGTTCGTCGAGCATCTACATGCTTGGTTCACCCTATGGCGCCGTTGTGCGCAACGACACCATCTACACCAACACCAACAACGTGAACGACACATGGGATGGTGGACCCGAACGCACAGCCGGCACAGCCATCGACCACGACAAAAACCTCATATTCGGTCACTTCACCTGGGCAGCTCAGCTCACCTCGTCAAAACTTGATAACCCACTCGCCATCAATAAGGTGAACCGCCGCAACCGCAACAATGAGATGTGCCTGTGGAACGAGGCATTCTACCGCCCCCTACAGTGCGACACCAACTGGATTTCAGCTGATGAAACCGGCAACAATCACACCGACAACTATTATCTGGTGCTCACCGAGGGCAGTAGCTGGCAGGTGAGCAAGCCCATGACCTTTGTCATCGTGAGCATTGTGCGTGATGCCGACCGCCAGACGTTGGGCGACTACAAGGCCTGCCTCACCGCCACCGGCTCATTCAAGGATGCCATGGCTGTGCA
>JAEEGL014056864.1_pt1 | contig 26266 bp, 15 predicted proteins | sample 9134231 | NCBI WGS metagenome assembly JAEEGL01 (sample SAMN16246548, study PRJNA631951) | gut metagenome | biome: gut microbiome; feature: rumen; material: fiber-attached | host: Bos | place: Iran: Karaj | collected 2018-10
TATATTTCCCTCCTATATATCCTATTCTTGTTATTATTGGATTTTTATGATATAATAAATTTTGAGATACAAAATAACCATATATTAGAAATGTGAAAAATGATAATATTGTTAATATTCCTCCTACTAATGTTTTTGATGTTGATTCTTTATTTATTGTAAAACTTACATTAATTCCATATATATCTAATGATTTTAAAAAGTCTTTTAAACATAAGTCTTTTTTTTTTTTATCACTTCCATTTTAAATAAATTAATACGATAATTAACATCAAAACAATTATTAATTTTTATTATAATTTGTAATTGTAACAATTTGTATAATTTATATTTAAAAAATAATAAAGCTTCATTTTAAATTTTATATTCATAAAATAATTAAATACCATATAATATTTTTAATATTAAAGATATATAATATTGTTAATATTAAAGACAAAAAGAAAAAATGAATTCTTAATAAAAATTAAAAGATTTAATTTTCAATGAGACAAAAAATTAATATAAATACTATAAAAAATAAAAAATCAATAAATTAAAAAAGTAAAATGTACTTTTTCTTTTCAACAATTCAAAAAAATAGTAGAAAAAATAAAAAAGAAAATGAAGAAAAGCCAAAAGAAAAAAAATTATATCAAAACATTTAAATGAGCAAGAATCAATAATTAGAAAAAATTTAGAAAGATTAATAAATGAATCAAAAATAATAAAACAGAACAAAGAATTTTTTTCTGGATTTGAAACTAAAAATAAATTATATATGGATCCTGAATTATATAATTATACATATTCCATAGATGAAATATTAGATAATTTAATAAAAGAAAATAAAATAAATGAACAAAATGAAAATTTTAGAAGAGACAATAAAATAAGTAAATTACCAGAATTTAAATATAAATATTCTAATAAACATATGAAAAGAATTGATAAAATTTGTGCTATTTGTTTAAATGAATTTAAAGAAAATGATAGAGTTAAAATGTTTTCATGTGAACAACATATTTTTCATAAAGATTGTATTTTAAAATGGTTAAATAATAATGATATTTGCCCTTTGTGTAAAAAGTCTATTAATTATTAATTTTTATTTTTGGGATTTAATTTATATAGTTAGTATTATATTTTTTATTATGTAAGTGTAAATATGTTTTTAATTACAAACAAAAAGATTTTTAATATATTTTAACTTGAATTATTAATGTTTTTTATATTTAATTATTTTTATTTAATTTATATTTTTTTATCTACTTTATTTAAATTTAAACATTCATCAACATAATCTTCTAATTTTTTTAAATTTTCTTCATTTAAAGTATAAATATCAAAATCAAAAGTACGTGTTATTGGATTTAATTTAATATCAGTAAGTATATTTATAATATTACTCATTTGTTTTATATTTAATGCTTGTACTTTATATGTTAATTCTTTTTTATCTTCATTTGAAAATTCTTTTTCTTTATTTCTAATTTTAAATTGCTTTTTTATTCTTATATTTTTATTATCATTATTTTCATTATTAATATTGTTATTTTTTTTATTTTCATTTATATTTTTTTTATCATTATCTATATTATTAATTTTCTTATTATCATTTATTTTCTTATTATTATTATTAATATTATTTTTTTTCTTATTTATCATATTATTTTTATTATTAATTATTGGTAAATTAGTATCTTGAACAAAAGGGAAATTATTATCAAGTAAATCTTCACATAATTCAGACATTTCCATTATTTTATTTAATAAAGAATTATCATTTGTTTTAACACAATACACAAAATATAAATTCCATAATCTATGAATATCAAAATAAAATTTATCGATATTTAAATATGTTGATAATGTTACTTTTTTTTCAATCATTTCAAGATTTAAACGAGGGAATGTTTTATCATTTAAAAAAAATTTATAACTGTCTGTTTTTGTTAAATGGGAATAAAATATTTTTATTTTTTCTTTTAAATTAGTTTTCATTTTTAATAATTAAATTATTTAATTTAAATTATTTATTTTTAATTATTTTTACATAATAGTAAAAATTTATCTTTTATTTGATTTACAATATCTATTCTTTCTTTTATTACCATTTTTTTTTATACTATTAAATATAATTTTATTATTTATTTCATTAATATCATCATTATTATCCATAATTTCTAAATAAGGCATTTTATATTTTTTGTTATCATTTTCATTAATTGTAATATATTCAATAAAATTGTTATTTTCTTCAATTTTAGGATCCTTAACATTAGTTAAATATTTATCATAATTTAATAAATTTCTTCCATTAATACTAAAAGATTTAAAAACTTTTTTATAATTATTATATATTAAAAAAGCTGGAATTGGAGTATAAGAGATCAAAATATAATTGACATAAAAATTAGGAAGATAAATTGAATTAATAAGAATAGAATCAGGTAAAGTATAAATATTTAAGTAACCATCTTCAGAAGATGAAATAAAAATATTTAAAATAGAATTTTGTTGAATATAAGTAATTTTTTTATTATTATTATGAATAATTCTATCAATTTTATCTCTTCCAGATTTACAAATTAGAATTGAACCTAATCTTGTTCCAAAAATAAAAAATTTATCTATTGAAGAAGAAGTAATTTCACTATTATCTAAATTATTTGGAATAATATTATTTTTTGTTAAATTTGCTCTTATATTTATTGGTAATTTAAATTCTTTTCCTGTCATTTTTGTATTATACATTAAAATATCTCCTTCATATAAATTATATATTATTGCTATTTGCTTATAGGTTTTTATTTCACAATTATTATTGATTATTTTATTTACAATTCTTTTTGATTTTTCTATTTTTATTTCATTTTGTTTTATTAATTCTTTATAATTTACTTTTATTTCTTGTTTTTTTTTATTTTTTTTATTTTTCTTTTCATTCATTTCATTCATATCATAATTTTCAGTATTTAATCTTAATACATATTCCTTTATTTTATTTAGAAGATCATTAATAACCATTTTACTTTCAACAAAATCTTTTTTCTCAGTTTTTTCTTTTTTTTCATAATAATAATTCTGATTTTCTCTGATTTTCTTAGTTAAAATTTGAGAAGGATTAACTCCAAAAGGACTTAAACTAATATATAATTGTCTATCATTTAAATTAACATCTTCTAAATTTATAAAATCTTCATAAGTCCAATGAGAATAAATATTATATTTTTTTAAAGCTTCAGGTCCTCTTTGAGCAAAGCCAAAAATTAAATCAACCCAATCAAAAATTTTTATTTCGGGTCTTTCTAAAATTTCTCTCATAATACAAATAAATTTTTCAGGATTATTATTTGACCAATAAGGTAAATATACATTATTTATTTTTATTTCTTTTTCTTTAATATTGTATTTTTTTATTATTTTATCATATGTTGAATCTCCTTCTTTTTCCAAATTAATATTACCATAATTAAAATTATTTATATTTCTTAATATTTCTGAATTATAATATAATTCAGGGATTAATTCATTAAAATTATTTTTACCTTTTTTAGTAATATTAATATAATGATTATTTAAATCTATTAACAATTTATCTTCTATTTTTTCTTTATTATGAAGAAAAAATAATGTTGAATAAGGGAAAATTTTATTCATAAAATAAAAGACTATATTTGAATCTAAATAATGTTGAATAAAAAAACTAGGAATTATTTTATAATTTTTAATAGATTTTAATTTATCAAATTTTGAATAATCAAAGGGAATTAAATCATTATAAGTATTAATAAAAGTACTTTTTAAAGAATCAAACATCATAATACTTTTATTTAATCTATTTTCATCTAATGAACTTATTGTTTGTGAAAGAGGTCTTAAATTATTTTTTTTTAATAAATCTTTTATATTTTTAATTTCATTATCTTCTTTCATTAAAGAATAATTTGATATTATCCAAGGAAAAATTGGATATTGATTTATATCTTTATAAGAACGATTTGATAATAAATTTATTCTCATTAAAAATTCAAATTTTGAAATATTCTTTCTTTTCACACTTTCTAATAATGAATCAATATTATTATATAATCCTTTTGATTTTCCACCATAAAAATATCTTTCATATTTATTTGAATTACTTGTTTTTGTTATATAATTAAAGAATAAATCTCTTATTTTTGTCATTGTTTTTTGTGAATAAAAATCTAAATTATTAAATTCAAAGAAATAAGATTTATTTTCTTTTGTGAAAAATTCCAAAGCATTATCTTTAAAAATATAAAATCTTTTATACACAAATAATATATTTGCAATTTTTATGTTTAAATAATAAATATTATTTTTTTTATAAAAACTTCCAAAACATAAATTTTTACCTTCATCATAATATAAATAATTAGGATCTTTTAAATTTCTTGGAAAACCAATAAAATCAAATTCATCTTTTTTAGGTATAATATAACCTTTAATATGTAATCCTTGTTTAATTAAGCAACATGAATAAATATTATTTTCATTAATTTTAAAATAATATATTAATATATCTTTATCTGATATAGTTTCATTTTCTTTTTCTAATATTTTCTTTTTATTATTTAAAGTTTCTATTTTTATTTGCTCAAAATCATCATCAATAAAACTTTTCCCTATAAAATCTATTGCTTCAAAATTTTCATTAAAAAAATTATTATTTAAATCTTCTGGAATATAAGAGTTAAAATTTAATATTGGAATTAAAAAAGGTAATGACATTTCTTCAGTATAATGATTTAATATTTTATATTTTAAATGTGATTTTCCTTCATCAGAATAAAATAAATTTAAATCACTATAACTTCCATTAAAAGAAAATAATTGCTTTTTAATTGTTTTATAACTTTTAATCACTTTTAATTTTTTTATCATATTATTTTCTGAAATTTGATTTATTCTAAATTTTTGTTGTTGATATTCTAAAAATATTTCTGTTAAAATATAAGGAAAAGCATCAACTTGAAATGGAATTTCATTTTCATTATTAATTTTGAAAAGTTCAATATAATTCGTTTTATTATTATTAATTAAGGTTTTTGCTTTTTCAATATAAGAAAAATCATCTTTAGATTTTATAAATGCAATATAAAATTCATATGAATAATTTTTTAATGATTTTTCATAATTTTTATTCTGAAATTCAATTTGATAATTTTTTAAAGCAAAAAATAAAATAGACATAAAAAGAGTTATTAATTTAGTTAATACATTATGATTATCTTTATTTAAAAAAACTTTAAATAACATTGCTTTAATTGCAAATAAAGCTATTTTTAAAAAAAATCCTTCTTTATATCCTTTTGTATATTTTTGAAAAGTTTTATCACTTAATAGAATACAAAATATAATTAAAACAATAAAATTTCTTAAATTACCTTGAAATGAATCTGTTTGAACTGATATAATTTCATAAAAAGTAAAAAATTTTTTAAGTATTAAATAATCTAAAAGTATGGATTTAGATTTAAAAATCATTTTATGACATATTTTATTATTTTTAAATATAGAAGTAAAACTACTATAAATTTCTTTATAATTCATAAATATATCTTTATAAAATTCATTACCAAAATTATCAATTATATCACTATCTTCTTCTGTTGAATTTATAAAAGAAATTTTATCATTAATCATTTTAAAAAAATATAAATGAAATTTTTTAATATTTTCATTCTCATAATTTTCATAAATATAACATTCAAATTTATCAATAATATATAAAAATGAAAAAGAACCTTTATCAATTCCATCTATATATATTTCTGTTATTATATTTTCAATGAGTTTTTTAATGTTATTTACTTTTTGGTCATTCAATAAATAAATATGATATAGTAAAGGTATTAAAGAATTATTAAATTGAAAATTATGATATAAATCATAAAAATGAAATAATTTTTCTTTATCATAATATTGAGAAAAATGATTTGTTCTAACTAAACTTAAAAAATTTTCAAAAAATAATAAAATATCATTTTGATAACAATTTATATTATAATTATAATTACTTACAAAATTTATTTTATTTGTTGTTTGAACTATTTCAGTAAGATCTAAATATAATTTAGAAGTAATTTCTTTATAATCTATTTCATCATTATTATTATTTTTATTTTCAGGCAATAAATTACTTATTTGTTCATAAATTTTTTGTGTTTTATTATTATCATATTCATAAATATATTGTTTACCTTTAAATTTATCTATATTTAAAGTATATTCTTTTAAATGTTCAATATCAATATCTTTAAAAAGAGAAACATAAAATAAAATAATATTTTGAAATATATTTAAAATAAGTAATTTAATATTTGGTTTTTCTATTTGTGAAATATTTTCTAAAATATGTAAAAGATGACTTTTAATTATATATCTAAATAATTTTTTCTTTTTTTCTATTTTATTTTTAATAATAATTTCCTCTTCATTTTTATGTTGAATTATTTCTGAATATCTTTCTTTTTCTCCTAAAGATAAAGAATTTATTATTTCTTTTTTTTGATTATTTAATTTCATTGATATTTGATTTGATGATATATTTATACTCAATAATTTTAATAATAAATTAAGTGTTCTCTCTATTATTTTTACACTCATATTTTGTGTATATAAAAAAACAAATATATCTTGTATTTTATCTTGCCTATCATTTTCATTTTCATTTTCTAAATATTGATAAAAAAAATTAAAAATTTTGTCGTAAAAATCTTTATTAAACATTTCCTTGTTGTGATTTTCTAGAATTATATTAATTAAATAATAAAATACATCAGATTTATTTTTAGTTAAATTTAATAAAAATTCAAGTAATTCATTATCTTTATTTGATAAAATTTGAACTATATCTTGATTAAATAATAATCCTTTTATTTCATTATAAATTGAATCATTTTTATTTTTAATATATATTAATTTTTCAAAAATAATTTGAGTTTCAATTAATAATTTTTTATTATATTTATTTAATTTTTCAATAATAATAGCAAAAATTTTGAAAAAATTACAATTAACAGCATCTACAATATTATTATTAAAGGATAAAATAGAAGCAATAATTTGATTTATTTTAGAAAAAACTTTAATTATATCATTATCATTATTATTATTATCAGGGCAATCTTTATAAAGATTAAACATAATTTCAAATAGAGGAATAGTGTTTTTAATTCCTCCAATAAGAAAAATATTTTCTTTTAAAGCTAAATTAGTAAAAGAATAAAAATAAGGAAATTTTGTTCTATAATTATTAAGTAAAATTGGAACTTTTTGATTATTATATATTGAATCTTCTTTCCTAATATATATTATAAAAGGAATTTCATTATAATTTTCTGGATTAATATTATCATCATTTGATTCTAAATTTATTTGATTCATTTTAATATTATCATCTATTTTTTCTCTGATTAATAATTGTTTTATATAATTCTTTGAAAAATAATTTTGATCTTTTAATTCTTCTTCTGATATAATTATAGGAGAAACAATACCACAAAATTTAGAAAAAAATGATAAATCAATAATTTCATTCATTTCTTTATTTATAGTATAATTATAATTCTCTTCGTTAATATAAATTGAAATATCACATTTTTTTATTTTATAATCTGGTTTTATTTTTATTTTTATTAAATTCCATTTATTATATAAAAGAATAGAAGAATGAATTATATTATAATTATATGATATATTTAAATCAATCTCATTAGATAATTTAATAATTAATTCATCTGTTCTTGTGAAAGAAATTTTAGTTATTATTGAATTTTCATTATTATAAAATTCATTTATAAATATAAACAAATTAATATTTATCGAATCTCCGATTTTAAAAACATTTTCTTTTGTAATATTTGTATTCATTTCATTATTATATAAATAAAAGAAATTATCTTTATAAACTTCATATAATATTTCTCTTTGTTGATATAAAAGATATAATAAATCAATACATTTTTTAAAAATAATTTTAGGATTTTCTTTAATAATTAATTGAGGTCTTAAAATATTTCCAATTTTTTTATAAATATAATCATAAATATTTTTTCCTATTTGGAATTTTGATATAAATACAATAAATTCTTCAATTTTTTCATTTAATAAAGAATCTTCATAAAGATATTTATCTATTAATATTTCTATTAATCCATTTTCATCAAGTTTAAATAAATCATTAATATCAAGAATAATTTGACCAATTACAGGTGATTTTTCTATTAATGTTTTTAATTTTTCTAAAAATTCTTTCAATTCTTCTTTTTTTAATTGTTTTAAAGCATCAAAGAAATTAATAAATGATTTTTCATTTATTTCACTCTTAAATATTGGTATTATTATATCTTTTTGATTTTTTTGAAAAATATTTTCCATAATACTTATTTAAATGAAATTAATTATTTTTAATGATGATATTTGTTTTAATACTTAATTATATGTTATTTTAAATAATTGTTTGAAAGAAATTTCAGTCAATTTAATTCTAAAAATTAATAAAAATATCAAAAAAAACATCAAAAAATAAATTTTATAAGATAAACCTAAATTAATAATTATTTATTAAATATCTTATTCTTCAAAAAAAATATCAAATATAAAATAATTTACATTTGCTTGAACTTAATTTAGCATTAAATAGTTAAATTTTAATCTTAATTAGAATTTCTTTTTTAATATTAAATCTTAATTTCAATAAATGAAATTTAAATTATTAAATCATTTAAGAAATAAAAAAATTGATAAATATATTATTTTTAAATTACTCTAAATAAAATTCTTATAAAGAAATGCTTTAAAAAATAATTTAAAAAACAAATGTTAATCCAAAGTAATCTTTAATATAAATAAATATATAAAAAAAATGTTAAAAACAAAGTATATCATAAATATAATTCTAATATCATTTATAATATCATCACCTATAATATCATTTAAAGAAAGAGAAATTCCAAATCTTAAAATAACAAAAGAAGAAGCAAAAATAAAAATATTTAATTTTTTAAGAGAAGAAGCAAAAAAATATGTTTCAAAATATCCAGAAGGAATAGAAAAATTAATAACAAATTTAGGAAGTACAACATCAATAATATTAGATGAAAAACCAATAAAAGAAATAGAATCATTAAGAAATTCTCATAATTTACCAAATGAAATAATTGAAAAATTTAAAAAAATAAAATATGTGAAAGATACAATATCATATGAATTATTTATATTTAAAAATCAGAAATCAAAAACAAATATAGAAAATATATTTGGAGTAGTAACAAGATTAAATGAAAATAATATTTATTTTGCTTATGTTAGAGGAAATTCAAATGCAAAAATAATTCCTCAATTTAATAAAGTTCCTTATAAGAAATGTCATCATTTTGTAATAGCAAAAAAATGTAAAACGAAACATAAAAATGTTAGAAGAGGATTTAATGAAGTTGAATTAGAAAATATTAAAAATGCTTTAATTTCTAAATTTTATGAAAATTTAAATTCTGTTTTAGATTTAGATAAACAAAGAATAATTGATATTTTTAAAAAATTTGCAAAAACTTTAGTTAAACCTTTCCCAACTAATTATAAACGATATATAGTAAATCAGAAAACATTTCTTAACTTTAAAACAATATACTTAGGATTAAATGGATATGAAGAAACATTAAAAAAAATAGGATTTAATGAAAAATCAATAAATAAAATAAAATCATTAAATGAAAAAGGAAAAAATATAGAAATATTTCAAACATTAAAAGATGAATCTCAAAAACAAGATTTTATAGTTTCTGTAGGTTTAAATATAGGAAATAATATATTATTAAGTTATGCTATTGGAAAAGGAGAAGTTAAATTATATAATTCTTATTGTCATTATACTTATGTAAAAACTAAAAGACATGGAATTAGAAGAAAAAAAAAACATGAAACTATTCATGTTAATGAAGATTGTGATGATGATGAAGAATGTGTTGAATCTTGTAATATTTTTAAAAAAAATAATCCTACTATTCTTGATCCTAGTAAAGGGGGAAGTATTATTAAAGATAGTGTTTATGCTGAGTTAACTCAAGGAATTTATGAAATTCTTAATGGCATTCAATTTTAATTTTTATTTTTGAAAAATCATTTTTTATTACAAACGAATTTTTGTTTTTTATTATTTAAATTTTTTAAATAAATTAATATTATAATATATCTATAAAATGGCTTTTATAGAATTCGGTTTATTAAGATATTTTTTATTTTTTCCTTTTATTCATCCAATATTTTGTTCTTTAAAATTTTTTATACAAAAATTAATATTACAAGAAGTAAACAAATCTTATTATTCAAATTATTTATATTTCTTTAAAATATTCACATATCATATAAGTTTACTTTTTCAAATATTTCCAGAAGTGATTTCAAGAATTCGTCAAAAAAGAAAAAAATTTGTTACAATAAATAAATTATATAAAAATTCAAATTTAATTAAAAGAGTATATTCAAATTTCAATCTGAAAATATTTTTATTTCTTTTATTATCATCAGTATTATTTTATTCAAATATTGGAATAAAAAATGAAGATAATTATTTATATTTAGGAAGATTTACTTTAATATTTTGGTTAGCATTTTGGTCTTTTTTTATTTTAAATATTAAAATTTATTCTCATCAAATTATTGGAATTATTTTTATTATATTTGGATGTTTTTTTTTAATAATAATAAATCTAAAAAATAATATAAATTCTTTAACAATTTTTGGTGTTATTACTTTATTTTCAAGCTATGTTATTTTTTGTTTAAATATTACAATAAAAAAATATTTACTTGAAAAATATTTTGTTTCACCTTTTCTTATATTATTAATTGAAGGAATATTAGGTTTAATTATAGATTTTACTTTAACATATTCTTTAATAGTATTTAATGTTTTAAATCAAGAAAAAATAAATTCTTTTATAAATGAAGTTACTACTCAAAAACTTTATCTTTTGTTATATATAATATGTGAAGGAATAACTCAGATGTGTGTGATAATTACTAATTTTTATTTTTCTCCAACAATGATTGGAGTTTCTGATTCTATTTCTGTTTTTTTTGAAAATTTTTTTACTAAAGAAAAAAAAAAGTATTATGGTTATTTAACTATTATCATTGGGTGTTTCATTTATAATGAATTAATTATTTTAAAATTTTGCCATTTTGAAATGCATACTGAAAAATATATTTCATCAAGAAGTACTATTGATTGTAAAAAATTTTTAGATAATAATAATAATACTGATACAGAGAGTGAAGTTTCTGACGAGATTTAAATTCTTTTTTTAGATAAAATGTATTTATTTTCTTTTTAAAAACTAATATTATTTCATAAAATAAAAATAATATTGAAATATAAAAAACAAATATTATAAACATATGTTAAAACAAAGAATTTATTTTTTTGGAAAAAATAAATTATTAAATGAATGAGAAATTTTATGTTCTAATTTTAAAATTAGGAATATTAATAATAGCAATAATTTATTTTAGTATATTAATAAAATTATTAGTAAATAGTAAAATATAATCAATATAGAAGGATTTTTTATATGGAAAAACTCCAAAGAAACAATATTTATGGTTTAGTAACAAAGAAATAAATGAATCAAAAATCATTAAAAATATAAATTGGATGAGTTTACTAAATGATGAAATAAATATAAGAGATTTATCAATTCCAGGAACACATAATTCAGCATCAAGTAAATTTATTGATAATAATAATGAAGAAGTTCAATTTAGAATGATTAATCAAGTTTGGACAATTAAAGAACAATTATATTGTGGAATAAGATATTTTGATTTAAGAATTGGAGGAAATTTTATGATTTATCATTCTGTTTATTCTACTATTTTTTCTTTTAATGATACTATGAAAATTTTTGATAATTTTTTAAAAGAAAATCCAAATGAATTTTTATTTGTTAGATTCCAATTTTATAATTTTACTTGTTTTAATTTAAATATTCATGAATGCTATGTTAAATATATTAAAAGTGTTTTTGATGATAATTATCATTTATTTTATTTACAAAAAGAGTTTCCTGAAATTAAATTTATTAGAGGTAAAATTTTTCCTTTTATAGAATATTTTAAATATCAAAACTTTACTGATTGGCATGAAGCACAAAAAGAAAAAATTTATTTACAAGATATTTTTGATTTTAAAGGAATGAATTCTATTAATAGACCTTATTATTTAACTAAAAAAAGGGAATATATTTTACATTATTTAAATACTGATTTTATTGATTCAAAAAAAGAAAGATTAATCATTAATCATTGTTCAATGAAAAATAAAAAAATTAAAGCTACTAGTGTATTTGTATCTTTTATTACTAATGAAGTTGTTTATAAAAATAAAAAAATTAGAGGAATTGTTGTTTTTGATTATCCTAGTGAAGAATTAGTTAAACATGTTATTAATGCTAATTTTCATAAAGATATTTAATTTTTGTATTTTTTTTATTAATTAAATTTATTATTCAATCAATAAAAATAATTTTAATAAAAAAAGATTAAAAATTAGAATTATATAAAATGTTTATTTCATTTAAAATTCATCAAAATCATCTTCTTTTTTTATTATATATTATAATTGAATTTTTGAAAAGATTAGTTAAAAATTATATCACAAATTCAGCACTTCTTGAAAATAATATAAGAAATTTAGAAATGTTTATTTCTCATATTTTAATATTAATTGTTTATTATTTTGAAAGAAAAGGTAATAAAAAGTTTAAAAAAGAAGAAAAAAATATAGAAATTACTTTATTAAACACACATATTAAATTAATTAATTCAAATTCAAAAAAGAAAAATACAACAAATATAATAATATTAATATTATTAACATCAATATTTTCTTTAATAGCATATTTCCCAATGAAAGAAATAACAGGAGATTTAAAGATAAATGCAAATAATTCAACAGGATTTTTCATTTTAATATTATTAATGACAGAAAAAAAAATAATAAAAAATGAATTATTAAATCATCATATTTTTTCATGTATAATTTTATTAATATGTTCAATATTTAGTTTATTTAAAGTAATGAAAGAAAAAAAATTTTCTTTTTTAAAAATTACTCTAAATTTAATTATTTATTGTTTATATCATTATATTCCTATATCTTTAATTTATAATATTTATTATTACATTTATGAAAATTATTATATTAGTCTAAATTTAATTTCTGGAATTCAAGGAATATTTTCTTTATTTGGAACTTTAATTTTAGAGATTTTAATTTATATTCCTCAAAAAAAAAATATAATTCTTTTAATTTCTAATATAAATTTTTTAGGATTTTTATATTCCTTTTTAATTTTCATTTTTATGGCTTTTCAAAATTTAATATGTATAATAATTCTTTATTACTTTAAACCTAGTTTAATTGGAATTTTAAATTCTACTTTTCCAACTTTAGATATGTTAATTAATATTATTAAGAAAAAAAATAAAAAAAATAATATTGATATTATTTATCAAATTTTATTAATTTTATCAGCTTTAATTTATTGTGAAATTTTAATTTTAAATTTTTGGGGATTAGAAATTGGAGTTAGAGAAAATATAATTAATAGAGGAAATAAAGAAAAAAAAAGCGATGAAGAAACTAATTTTACTTATGAAAATTTTTTTCTTGATTCTGATTTTTAAGTAATGTTCATTTAAAATTATTAATATTAATATATTCTTTTAATTATTAAAATATCATCATTATTTTTATTATTTTTAAATTATTAATTTGAAAATATTTTCCATACTGTTTTAATCATTTAGGAAATAAAATAATTTTTTTTTGGTTTTTTTTAATTTATTATAAACCCTTTATAAGACTTTAACTTATTTCAAATATTTTTAAAAAAATGAAAATTTGAAAAAATTCTTATTAAATAAAATAGGTTATTAAATAATATAATATGATTATTTAAGAATAATTATTATTTAGTAACTTTATGTTAATGAATCATAATTAATCTAATTTCAATTTTATTCAAAGGAAAGAACATAAGATAAAGAAAGAACAATCAAATACTTTTGAAAAATTATTTTTTAATTTTTTTCTTTTTTTATATTGTTCAAATTAATATTATTCTGAATTTAATTCAAATTTTTTAATATTTCTTTTTTTGTTAATTATTTAAATAATTATTTAATAAATGTATAAAAATTTTTTTCAAATTCATATTTTAAATATTCTTCATATTTACATAATAATATTTTATTAAAAAAAGAAAGTTTCTAATTAATTAATTCATCTTTTAAATCTTTTGAAAATATTTTAAAAATTCATAATTATTTATTTCATCAAGAAATGATTTTTAAGAAATTAACATAATTCTTTAAATATCAAATTTGTTAATTGTTTAATCAATTTAATATTCATATTTAAATAAAAAAACTTGTTCAAACTTAAATTAATTGTTAACTTAAAAAAAATTTATATTTTTTTAATGTCAAAAGGAAATATTAAATTAATAAATATTAAAAATAAAATAGCACATGATGGTTATATAAATTCATTATCAGTTTTTCCATCTGGAAAAATAATTTCAGTATCAGCAGATAAATCAATAAAAATATGGAATAGAAATTTAGAATTAATTCAAATAATTGAAAAAGCTCATTTATTATCAATTATTTATGTAAATATATTAAATGAAAATAATTTTCTTACTTGTTCATTAGAACCAACAATAAAATTTTGGATGAAAGAAAAAGAAGAATATATTTTAAAAAGTAATATTATTAATGCACATAAAAATGGAATATTAAAAGTATTATATTATAAAGATAATAATATTATTTCTTGTTCTTTAGATAGAAAAATAAAAATATGGGAAAAAATAAATGAAAAACAATATCAAAATAATACAATTATATATAATAATTATTCAATAAGATCCATATACACTTTAGAAGATAAAAATATTTTAATAGCTTCTGGTTTTGATGGAACTAAATTTTGGAATTTAAATAATTTTAATATGATTTTTAGTATTAATGATGCTAATATTTATAATTATAGTGAAACAATTAAAAGGATTGATTGTGATAGAATTATTCTTTCTAATAATAATATTTTAAAAATTATATCTATTAATGAAAAAAAAATTCTTAAAGAAATTAATAATGAATTTGGATGCTTTAGTATTTTAGTTCTTCAAAATAAAGGATTATTTTTCACTGGAGGATTTTCTAATGACATTAAAATATACAAATGTGATAATTATGAATGTGTTGATATCGAAAAAAATTGTCATAATAATTTTATTAAAGGGTTTTGTCAATTAGATAATTTTATTATTTCTTATTCTTATGATAGAAGTATTAAAATTTGGAGTTTTTAAATTTTTTAATATTTTTAAAAAAGTCATTTATTTAATTTAACATTAAATTTATATTATTTTTTAATTTATTAATTATTGTTAATTAATATATCAATAATTTAAAATATATTTCATTAAATTTACCTTTAACAATTTATAGAAATAATTTGAAATAATATCGAATTTTCACTTGGATTTTATGAAGAGATTGAGATAATATTTTTTGTTTTTTATTTGGGACTTGTGTGAGTTGGTGTATGGTGAATTCATTATTTTTGAATTTAAATTTTAATAATAATAAAGATGTTATTAAAAATTATTCTTTTAAAGTTCTTTATCCTTATGAATATTTTTAAAAAACGAAATTAATGATATTATTTATAACAGTAATTAAAAGAATTGGCCTTACATGGTGTATATGATTTTACAATAGAAAAAGTTGGTATAAAAAAATAGACAAAAAATAGTAATAATAGTTCTATATACTTATTAACATTATAATTAATTATAAAACCAAAATCAATAAAAATAAAAATAATCTTCATTTGAAATTTTAAAACAAAACAAAAAATTTATTATTAAAATAATTGAAAAATATTTTCAAAAAATAGTAATTAATATATCAAAATAATAATAAATTAGAAAAAGAAATCCTGTTAATAAAATCTATAATTTAAAATATTGATATAAATTAAATTTTATATGAAATAAAATTGTTTCAATTAAGATATTTTTAAAAAATATATATTATGTAAAAAGGGGATTTGGTCCAATCCCCAATTATTATTTTATATTTATGAATTTTTTTATTATTATATATAATTATTTTTGAATTATTTTTCCTTTTAATTATTTTAAAAATAAAAAAATATTATTGAAATAAAATAGAAATATTTTTAAAAATATAGATAATTTTTAATGGGTTGTAATCAATGTATCCGTGATGGAGGAAAAACAGATTTAAATGAGTTAAGAAAACAGAGTAATGAAAAAAATAATGATGCTATAAAACTAATTGGATTAATTGATGAAGTAGATTCAGAAATTAATGATGATTTACGTATTAATATTCCTCCAGAATTAAAACATTTAAATATAAAAAAAATATATATAGGTTTACAATCTGAATATGATTTTTATGAGAAAAATAAAAAGGAAATTGAAAAAAATAAATATTCAAAAAAAGATTGTGTTCATCCTTCATTATATGCATTTTATGAAAAAAATAATGGATATTATATTGATTAACAACCTTCAGATTCAAAAGCAAAAAATGTAACTTATATTTATAAAAATGAGAGAAATGGATTAAGATATGGTCAAAAAACATTTAAAGAATTTGTTGAAAATAATAATATTTGTATTATAGAATTAAAAATAAATAAAATTCAAAACTTTTATGATTTTTTTCGTGAATGTTGTGAAAAAGGAGAATGGACAAAACAATCTTTTAATTATTATTCTAATAATTGTTGTGATTTTATTATTGTTGCATTAGAAATTTTAGATGCAGGTTTAAAAACAGGTAATATTGAAAAAGATGTTCTTTTAACAAAAGGTGAAGAAAACCAACAAAGTAAAGAGAGGTTTATACCAAAAAAATTATTAAATTATTTTAAAAAAGATCAAAATGAAACTGATATTTCTGATTAATTAATTGTTGAATATTAAAAAATAGTTTTATGATTAAAATTTAATAAAATTATATTTTAAATAATTCATAAATTCTTTTGAACACAATATTTAATTAATAAAATTAAATAATAAAGCCAATAATAAATATTTAAAAATAAACTTTAAATAAATTCATTAATCCTTAACTTTTTAAAATTTAATTTATAAATCAAATGATTTAAAAAGTTTTTTTGTTAAAATTCAAAAATTTAATGAGAATGATATTATTGAAAAAATGGAAATAGAATATATAAATTTAACGTGTATTTGTTTTTTGACTGAAAAAACTGTGAATAAAGGTATGATTAAAGAATTTTATTTAAAATTATTATCAATTATTCTAAAGAATTATTATTTGAAAAGAAGACTTTTTAATTTGTTAATGATTTTGAATAAATTTTTAGAATTAATAAATGAAACTCAAGAATTAAATAATAATTTACACTTTTTCACCTATATCTTTTTGATTTATTAAGTAGTATTCATTATAAAAGATTTAAAGTCAAAGAATTATTGGTAAAAAAAATCTTTAATTTCAAATATTAATAATATTTATATATTTATATATTTCTTAATTTCAATTACTTAATTTTGACAGAAATAAATAAAGATTTATTCCTTAAAAACTTGACTCTATCTGAATTATTTATGAATTATTTAAAAATTGATTATAATTATCAAATTAATATCCAAGAAATTTTTACTTATTATGATATTATTAATAATAAAGCTCTATTTAATTTAATTAAATAATTGTCAAATTTATTTTGAAAAAAAAATTTAAATAGAGAAATTGATTTATTTATAGAAAAAACATTAAATATTTTAAATAAAAATTTCACTTATATAAATTCATTAGTTTTTATTTTAACCTAACTTGACAAAAATAAATTAGCAAATGAAAAATATTCAAAAATAATAAAAGAAAATTCAAAAAATTTTATAGTGTTAAATGATAATAAATGAGAATAATTTAATAGACTTTTATTTTAAAATAAATTAATTTTTCATAAAAAAAATTGACACTTAATAATTATTTTAATCATTAATATTAATTTTAGAATCAATTACATTACTATTATAATTATTAGTGTTATTTGTATTTAAAGTAGATTTATAATTTTTTTTTAAAGTATTAACTTTCTTAATATTAAATATTTCATTATTATATCTTTGATTTTGAATATGTTTAATAAGTTTAATTGTTTGAGCCTCATTCATTTGATTATAAAAATCTAAATTTTTATATTTACAAGGAGGACAATAAGAATAATAAGGACCAAAATTATTAATTCTTTCTAAATATCTTCTTTTAATTGGATTATTTATTTCAATTTGTTTATAAAATAATTCTGAATTTGAATTTAAGAAAGGACCAAATTTTGAATCTTCAAATTTAAATATTTTCTTATTTTTATTTTTTGAAGATTTTGCTCTTAAATTTGGAGTAATTATTTGAGTATAAATACTATGTCTAAATGAATCTATTCTTTGATTATATTTTAATTTATATAAATTTTCAAATAAATTATCTTTTTTATTCAATAAATTTTGAGTATATATTCTTATTTTATTTTCATCCAATAATTCATTTTCTTTTTCTTTTTCAATTATTGAATTTATTTTTTCTTTTAGAGGATAAACACTTCTAAAATTTTCTAAAATATTAGAAACTTCTTTATTAGAAAAATCTTTTTGACTTTTACTGAAATATTTATATTTATTAATTTTACCATTTTCTTTAACATTTTTTTTTTCTTCTTTTTCAATGTTTTTATTATCTATTTCATTTCCTTTTTTTCTGTAAAAAAAATTTCCTGTTTTATTCATATAACTTTTTATTTCATTATCATTTTTTTCATTATTATTTATTAAAGAACCTTTTCCACAATAAGATAAAAAGTTTTTATCTCTGGAAAATAATTGCAAAATTTTATTTTGATATCCTATTTGTATTTTCCATTGTTTTGGAATATTATGATTTGAATATAAACATTCTTTTATTGAAGCTGATTTAATTCTATTTAAATGATTTTTTATTTCTTTTATTTCTAAATCTTTTTTTTCTATTGTATCATAATAATTAGTTTTTGTCTCTTTTTTATTTATTGGAAGTTCAGATTTTTCTTTTTTGAAATTTTTTTTTCCTGTTTCCATTAATTTTTTTATTTTTTTGGTGAATAAAAATTATTTTTTTTTCCATTGTAATTCAAAATTTAAAAAAAAAATATTGTTTTGTTTTTTAAGACAAAATATAAGTTTTATTTTTAATTAGGATAAAATGATATTTGAATATTTATATGATGAAGACAGTTTTCCAATATTAATAAATAAAAAAGAAGAAGAAAAAGAAAATAACTATAATTTCTTTAATGAAGAAATAAGAAAAAATTATCATCAATATTCAAATATAAATAATAATATATATTTGATTCTTTCTCTTTCTTTTGATTATAAACAATATAAAATAAGAACTTGTAATTATGTAACTATATCAAATTTAAAAAAATCAAAAAATATTTTATTTACTACTTATGATATCTTAATTGAAGAAAGAAAAGACACTAAATTATTTTTATTTATTAAAAAAGAAGAAGATATTCAAGAGTTTATTTCATATATTAAACATTTATTATCAATTGATGATTTAAAATTGAAATTAGATTTTTTAGAAAAATTCAAAAAAAAATTTAAATTATTAAATGTAGAAATAAATAATATTCAATCAAATTTTAGAAATATATTTCTTAAACAATTAGAATATTTAAAAGATTATATTTTAAGAGAACCAAAAAATGAAAAAATATTAAATCCTCCAATAAATATTTTATTTCTTGATTGTTATCATTTTCCCTTAAATAATAAACCTCCAATTATAATAAATATTGATTCCAAAAATCATAATAATAATAAAATTGTAAAATATACTTTTTTATCTTATAAAATTCCAATTAAATCAATTAATTTTGATAGAACAAATTTAGATTTTAAAGAAAAAACTAAATTAGATATTTTATTAAGTTATGCAAAAATACATAAATTTGAACATATTATAAAAATACCAATTTCTTATAAAGAAGATATTAACAATCAAAATAGATTTAATGAAGGATATTATCTACAAACAATTCATTTTGGTGAATTTCATGATATAAATGAAAAAAGTATTCAAGAAATTTTAAATCATATTTATGAATGTAATTTAGGAACTATTGTTTTTGATTTGGATTTTAATCCTATTGGTTTTATTGGTAATAAAATCAGAAATTTAAAATTTGATTCTGAAAAATATTATATTACTTTTTTTAACAGAGAACAAATGAATTTTATTTTTAAATCTATTTTAGAAATTGAAGAAGAAACAAGATTGGTTTTATTTAAAGGAAATAATAATAATGATGATGAAAATTTATGTCAAAATGAAAGTGATTTAATTACTATTAATAAAGATTATAATAAGGAAATTTCCTTAAATTTAAAACAACAAATTGATTTAACATTAAAGAAAAAAAGATTAAATTTCATTGAAAAACATGAAGTAGAAATTAAATATATGGGAAAGAAAACATTTAGAAACATTAATTTTGAAAAAATTCAGGAAATGACTTTTTCTTCCTTTAAGAAAATAAACAATTTAAAAATTGATAAATTAAATAATATTCATTATGAATCTTCTTTTCCTCAAAATAATGAAATTGATATAAAAAAAGAAAAATTTTTATTCTATGATACTTTAAGTGATGGATTAGAAAATATTAATGAAGAATATGAAAATAATATTTATATTTAATATAAAATTTAAAATATAAAATAAAGTAATAATATATTTTATTCTTTTAATAAATAAAAAATTCACCGATTCGAATTTCAAAATCTCTTTTCTTATTAAAATTATAAAACCATGTTAAGTCTTTATAAAATTAGTTTTATTATCTCTTTATTTATAAGAAACATTAATTTCTTAGTATTTTTAAAAGGAAAGATAATAATTTAAATACATTTTATATTAAATAATTTCCAAATAAATAAAAAATAATAGATTATACAAATAGAAAAATTAATTAAAGAAAAAAATGATTTAATTCAATATAAATAAAAAAATGAGTTCAAATGATGATAAACAAAATACATCAACATCATCATCATCATCATCCCAAATTGAGAATCAAAAAAAAAAAGAAATGGCTGCATGTCAAATCGATGCAAAAAAATATGCAAATTACACAGATGAAATTAGGAATAAAAATTTAAACACAACAGAAATGTTAAGTGCATCAGTAAATAATTGTATTCATACAGAAGATTCAATAATTTATAATCCTAAAAATATTCATCTATTACCTACTAAATATCCAGTTTATCCTTTAAGTTTAAAACCTGATACAATTAAAAAATTTAATGATGATACTTTATTTTTTATTTTCTTCATTCAACAAGATCCTGAAGCAAGAGAAATGGCTTTTAAACAATTATTAGAAAAAGGATGGATGTTTCATAAAGAATATTCTACATTTTTCCAATTAATTGGAATGCCAAAAAATAGAAATGAAGAATTAATTGAAGGAAAATTTAAATATTTTGATCATGAACAAGATTGGATGAGTAGACAAAAAAAGGAATTTAAGTTTGATTTAAATAATTGGGAAAAATAAATAATTAATTAGAATAAAATAAAAATAAATTATTAATATAAAAAAAGAAAAAAAAACAAAAGAAATAAATTAAAGAGAAATAAAGGAGAGAAAGTTAAGAGAGGAAGGAGGAAAGAAGAGAGAGATAAAGGATATATAATGAGGATAATGATGAAAAATAAATTATAAATGAGAATGAGATATATGGGGCTATTGCATAGCACTCATAATATCCAAAATATTAATCTCTCTATTTATCTATTTTATTTATTTATTTTAATGTTTATTTGTTTTATTATTTTTTATTTTAATAATTAATTGTATTAAAATTCCATATTCTCATTCATCTAAGATTTAATTTTTTGATTCTGTTGACTTTTTTATTTTATTTGTTTATTGTTTTTCTTTTCTTTTTTTATATTTATTTCCTATTTCTTTTATTTATTTTATCATTTTTAATTATAAAATTTATAGATTTATTTATAATTCACATTTTAAATTTAAATTTAATTATATTAAAATCAATTAATTCAGATAATTCATTTTAATTATTTTTTCAAAAATTTATAATAATTATGAAAAATAATTCTCGTTATTTAGATAATTCAAGTATTTCATATAAAAGTCATAGCAGAAAATCATCATCAATTTCAAACCAAGTTGATTATTCATCCTCTGGAAAAAATTCAAAACAAAATTCTATATATAGTAAAAAAGAATATAAATTAAAAGAAAATAAATCAAAAGATAAATATTCAGAAGATTGTAATTATCAAATAGAATCATCTTCAAAGAACATAACAGACCCTCAAAAAACAGTATTAAAAACAAATAACAATTATATAGAACAATTAGAAATAAAAATTCAAGAACAAGCTAAAAGATTAAATGAATTAACAAGATATAAATTTTTATGTGAAAAAAGATTAAAACAATTAAATCCAATAGAAGAATTACCAGTAACTGAAGAATCATTAAGTAGGGATTCTCCTCGAAAATTTTCTCCACAGAGTAATCAAAAAGATAAATATGATCAATTATATGAAAAATATATAAATTTATTAAAAAAATATAATGAATTAATTAGTAATAATAATAATATCCTAAGTAATGAAGTTAGTCATGAAAGTAATGGAAATAATGATAAATATAAAAAATTGAAAGAAAAATATAAAAAATTAAAAGAAGAAAATCAAAGGACTATTGAATTATTAAAAGAAGAAACATTAGCAACTGAAGAACAAAGAAATATGATTGCTTTACTAAAACAAACAATTGATAATGATTTAATTAAAAGTGGTATTTTAAGAAAATATATTACTTCTGATGATGTTATTGATTTTGCAAAAATTAAAAATGAAGCTGAAGAATATAGAAAAGAATTAGTTTTATCACAAGCTTTAGTTAATTCTCTTAAATCTGAAATTGAAATTTTTATGAAAGAAAAAAATAAAATTAATTTAAATGAATTTAAAAATGAAAATAAAATAAATAGATCTGTTCAAACACCAAAAGCAAGAATAAATGGAATTCAAATTGATAAAGTTGATGATAAAAATTATAATAATATAAAAGAAAATGATATTAATTTACAAGAAGAAAGGAAACAATATTTAAGTGAAAATTCAAATTTAAAAAATACAGTTTCATCTCAAAATAATATCATAAATAATATATTAGAAGAAAATACAAAGTTAAAGTTATTAGCACAACAAACTAATGAATTAAAAAAAAAGAATCAAAAAGAAGAAATTAATAATTTAAAAATAGAATTAGAAAACACTAAAAAAGAATTATCCCAATATGAACAAAAATTTACATATTTTAACGATTATATTTCAAATTTAAAACAATCTTTAGATTCAATAAAAAATTTAATATTAAAATACATTGATATATATAATGAAATTATTAAAGAAGATTCAAATAAAATTTTTTCAGAAAATTTTGTTGAAAATTTAAAAATCTTACTTTCAAAAGTAAATAATTTATCAACAATTGAACAATATAATTTAGATAGTAATCATGATTCTGAAATTCATCAATTTATAGAAGATTTACTTAAAATAATTCATGATGAGTTTATTACCTTTTTTGATACAATTTTTGAAAATAATAATAATTATAATGAAATAAATACTAAAATTACTGATTTAGATAATAAATTAAAATTTAATTCTTATGAAATTCAACAAAAACAAAATGAAATAATTTCTCTTAATGAACAGTTAAATGAACAAATTGAAGAAAACATTAAATTAAAAAAATCATTAGGAAATAGAAAATTAGATTATAAAAGTTATAATTATCATATATTAAAAAATCAAATTCATAATTTTAAAAAGTTAAAAGATAATATTACTAAATTATGTCATTTAATGATTAAAATAAATAAAATTAAAGATTTAAATATTGGTAAATTATTATCAGAAGGATTAAATTTATGTGAAGAGTTATTTAAATTAGAAGATGAAAAAGATTTAATATTTCAAAAAATAAAAAATATACAAGAACAAGAAAATTATGATGATAATAATCAAGATTATCAAATACAATTAAATAAAGAATATAATACTCTTTTAGAATTATTAAATGAATTAAATAGAAAAATAGAGGAAAAAGAAAATAGATTTGAAGAAATAAAAGATGAATTAAATAATATATATTCTAGATATAATAATACACTAAGGTTATTTCAAAAGAGATCTAACTCTTATTTAGGAAATTTAGGAAATACTTTTTCTATAAATAATTATAATACTGAAAGATATACTAATTTACAAAATAATAATATTAATAATTCACCGATAAATACTGTTAATTATTTTACTAAAGAAAACAATAAAAATATAAATAATCAAGAAATGAATAATGATATTAAATTAAAAGATAATAAACTTAAAATTCCAAAAACATTTAATTTAAATAGTAATCAAATAAAAAGAAATAATATATTACAAAGAAGTCAATCTCAAAGAACATATGAATATTTTCAAAACATTTAAATTTAAAATATAATTACTATATAATTTAATTTATAAATAAATATTTTTTTAGTATTAAATATTAATTAAAGAATTATCTATTAATTAAAAATTATCTATTTCCAAAAAAATAGTTTTTATATATAAAAAAATGAGATTTGTGATTCAAAGAGTAAAACATGCATCTGTAACAGTAGATAATGAAATAGTAGGTAAAATAGGACCTGGATTAATGATTTTAGTAGGATTAACAGAAGGAGACACAGATGAATTCATAGATCATGTAACTGATAAATTTCTAAATTTACGTTTATGGGATGATTCAAAGGGAACAAGATGGAAAGAATGTGTAAAATCATTAAACTATGAAATTTTATTAGTTTCACAATTTACACTTTATTCATATATGAAAGGAAATAAACCTGATTTTCATTTTGCAATGAATGGTGATAATGCTAATGTTTTATTTGATAAAATTGTTGAATTGACTAGAAAAAAATATGACCCTAATAAAATTCAAACTGGGAAATTTGGAGCTTATATGCAAGTTGAATTATGTAATGATGGTCCTGTCACTATTCAATGGGAATATCCTGGAGATGTTGCTGAAAAAATTGAACAAAATAATAAAAAAAAAAATAATAATAATAATAATAATAAAAAAGAAAATAATGGAATGAAATATGAAAACAAGGAAAAGAAAAAAGAAGCAAAGGTTGAAAGAAGAAAAGAAAGAAAAGGACAAAAAAATGAAGAAGAAAAGAAAGAAGAAGAAAAGAAAGAAGAAAAGAAAGAAGAAAAGAAAGAAGAAAAGAAAGAAGAAAAAGAAGAGGAGAAAGAAGATGAAAAAGAAATAAATGAAATTGATACAACCAAAAAAGCAGAATAAAAATATATAAATAGATTCTTTTTAAAAAAAAATATTTTACTTAAAAGATTGTAACATCTTGATGAATATGATATCTTTATTATCATCATTAATATCTAATATTTTATTTTTAAAAATTTAAAAACAATAATTTCTTTCTCATAAAATTTTCATTTCTAAACTAAAATCAACCCTTTTTTTATTATCTCTTTTTCTAAAATCAAAATGATTGATTACTTTAATTCAATCAATTCTATTTATTAACTTCTCAATTTTTTCCTCAATTTTTTTTATAATATAAATAATTGATTTTTCATAAATTTTAACAAAAATTTAAATTACATTAATATATATAAGAAAAAACCAATATAAAATCTTAAAAACATTGAATTTAAAATTCAAAATGAAAATTTTAAATAAAAAAAAATTAAAAAAAAACATAAAAATCTTATTTAGAAATTCCACAAGCTAAATCTAACTTATTACAAGTTTCTTCTAATAAAGTAAGTAAATTTTCTTCAGTAGCTTCTCTTTGTTTTTTTTCATTTTCTAATTCACTTTTGATTTTATTAATAATACTTCTTAACATATCAAGAAAAGCTTCTTCAGTTTCTTCTCTAGCTTGTTTTTCACTACTAACAAGAGAATTTAATTTCGAAAATTCATCATCAATCATTTTATTTAAAGTACTATCACCTTCTTCACGATCACTTTGTTCATTTTTCATTTGTTCAACAA
>JAEEGL010956069.1_pt1 | contig 26265 bp, 16 predicted proteins | sample 9134231 | NCBI WGS metagenome assembly JAEEGL01 (sample SAMN16246548, study PRJNA631951) | gut metagenome | biome: gut microbiome; feature: rumen; material: fiber-attached | host: Bos | place: Iran: Karaj | collected 2018-10
ACAACAACGCTATAACGGGTAGAAGTGCTACTAATAATACCATATTTAGTTGTTAGTTTTTTTTAGTTAAAAATTATCGTCTTTTCGATATCTCGATATTTCGTTATTTCGATTATTATCTTCTTGTCTTCTCGTCTTCATTTTAATCCGTATTCTGAGTAAATACACTTTTCACTATTCACTTTTCACTTTTCACTTAAAAAACTTGACTTCATTCTACCTTTGAATCCATCCTGTCGGTCAGCGTGACAACTTTGGCTGTGAGCTGCATGAACGCCATGCCGGCTGGGCTGGCTGGGTCGAGCACGGAAGGGACACCGTTGTCACCGCTTTCGCAGACATCCTGCACCAGCGGTATCTGCGCCAGCAGCGGCACGCCAAGCTCTTCCGACAGCCTTTTGCAGCCACCATTTCCGAAGATGTAATAACGCTCGTCGGGGTGCTTCGCCGGCGTGAACCACGACATGTTCTCCACCAGCCCGAGAATCGGCACGTTCACCTTGTCGTTCATATACATGTTGATGCCTTTGCGCGCGTCGGCAAGCGCCACCTCCTGGGGGGTGGACACGATGACCGCCCCGCTGATGTCGATGGTCTGGATAAGCGTGAGGTGGATATCGCTCGTGCCTGGGGGCGTGTCGATAATCAGATAGTCGAGCGGTCCCCACAGCGCGTCGGTCAGCAGCTGCTTGATGGCGTTGGACGCCATGCCGCCACGCCAGAGTGTGGCCTGGTCGGGATTGACAAAGAAACCGATAGAAAGCATCTTCACACCGTATTTCTCAACCGGCACAATCATGTCTTTTCCGTCAACGGTCTCAGCGTAGGGGCGTTCCTCCTCAGCCTGGAACATCTTGGGCATGGACGGTCCGAAGATGTCGGCGTCGAGGAGTCCCACACGGTGTCCCATCTTCGTGAGTCCGATGGCAAGGTTAGTGGCGACCGTGCTTTTACCCACCCCGCCTTTTCCGCTCGACACAGCAATGATATGCCTTACGTCCTTCAGCGGTTTCTCAGGCTCGGGCGGCAGCTCGGTCAGTGTCTTTGTCTTCACCGTCACTTCCACGTCTTTTCCCACATACGTGTGGATGGCAGCCTCACTGGCAGCCACCAGCGACTTCATAAACGGGTCCTTTGGTTTCTGGAAGATAAGGGAAAAGGACACTTTCATCCCGTCGATATGAATATCGTCTTCCAGCATGCCGTTTTCAATGATATTCTTCCCGTCACCCGGGTAGCGCACGGTCATCAGCGCCTCTTTGATCAGATTCGGATATAGTGTCATAGTGCAAAGTTAGCAAAAATGAATGACAATACGCACGAATTTTATAAATTTTTTTAGTTGAGCGAAAAGCGAAAAGTGAAACCTTGGAGCAGCGAGCGCAAAGCCGAACTTGTTCAAGATACGCTGAGTCGTGACAAAGTTCTACGAAGTAAAAAGTGTATTTGCTTCGGATTATAGCTATTCACAGGACAATCGGTTTTTAAGAGAATCAACGGTATTGAATTCATATTTCTGTGAGCAAAAACGCCATATAGAACGGAAGGGTAAGCAGAGGTCCCTAAGAATAAAGCTAAATATTGAAACGACACGCATCCGTACCTGTATCATCGAAACGTATCAAAATGGAAGGAAGTTGAGTGTTTGGGTTCACAAGTAACCACGCCACTGAATCGTAGAATGGCAAGGTCATACTAAAGACCATCACATACTAAAGTTTCCCACTTTTTACTATATAGTTGAAAATCAATTGTAAATACAATAGTTTTGTATGGCAAAAAGACTTCAGATATGCAAATAATCATCAAAAAATTTGCAATTGTCATAAATTTTTTGTATTTTTGCGACATATTTAACATTTAAACAAAATGATGACTAATATAATTTCAAGGGAAATTGCAGAAATGGAACCGGGGAGAGTGTTCTTCCCTTCTGATTTGGCTTATGTGGGTACTAAATCCACCTATGTATTAAAAGTCTTGGAGAGGGAAAACAAAACTGGCACAATACACAGGCTGGCACAGGGTATATATTATTATCCCAAGGTAGATGACAAATACGGCTTGGGTGTAATATACCCTTCCTTAGAAGATGTTGCAGAAAGGATTGCCGAGAGGGACAAGGTAAAAATTGCTCCTACGGGAGCATACGCACAGAACATACTGGGCTTTTCCACACAGGTGCCAATGAATACTGTCTATATGACAAACGGCACTTCGAAGATTATCAAGTTAAGAAATGGCCACACCATTAAGTTCATACATACATCACAAAAGAATTTGGCATACAAAAACAAGCTACTACAGATGCTGGTCTTTGCACTGAAAGATATAGGAAAGGATAATATCTCAGAGAACCTGGCTTCAAGGGTTAGGGACCTTATACAGAACATTCCCCTGGAAAAAATCAGCGAAGACCTGAAACTGATGCCAGCTTGGATTAAGAACTTTATATTGAACCTATATGAGCAACAAGTATTTTGAAATAGACAATGAAGGAAAGAAGCTCTTCATCACACAAACTGCTATAAAATCGGGACTTCCATCCATCGTTGTCGAAAAAGACCTATGGGTTACAATTGTGCTGCAATTAGTATTTCAGTTGCCGTTTGCTGACAGGCTGATCTTCAAAGGCGGCTCCAGTCTTTCTAAAATTTGGAACTTAATAGGCAGGATGTCAGAGGACGTTGATCTTGCTTTTGACAGCCACTTCGGCATTTTTGAAGGGAGTGAGCCAACAGTCAAGCAAATAAAGAAGTTGAGAAAGGTTTCCTCTCTGTTTGTACAGAATGATTTCTGCGAAGCAATGAAAGCAGCCATCAATAAAGCAGGACTCGACGAGTGGTGTACCATAGAAGCTCAGCCTAACGGAACAGGAAATGACACTTATCCAGAACCGCGTCAGCTGTATATCAGTTACAAGTCTTTATTCAAAGATGAATTGACTGACTCAAGTTCTGTATACATCAAACCTATTGTCATGTTGGAGGTCAGTTCCAGATCTCTTATTGAACCAACAAGCAAGGCTAAAGTGAAGAGTATAATCGCCCAAAAGTTTAGCAACATTGAAACAGACATAGCTGATACCGACATCCGTACTGCCTTACCTGAGAAAACTTTCCTCGAAAAGGTGTTCCTACTACATGAATTATTCGTAACTACCAGATGCCAGAAGGCAGAACATAAATCACGTCACTTGTACGACATTGAACGTATGATGGATAAAGACTTCGCCATCCGTGCCGTGAACGACGATGACCTATGGAGCAACATCAATCACCATCGTGCCCGTTTCAATTCTGTCTTCGGTGTTGACTACAACAAGGATTTACGAAAGGAAATAAAACTCACTCCACCGGATGAAGTCATTCAACTCTGGGAGGAAGACTATCTGTATATGCAAAAACACATGATATACGACAAAACAGCACTCTCGTTTGACAAACTTCTGGTTCGTATGCATGAATTGGAAAAACGATTTCATAACAGATAGTCTTAGCATTGTATAACAATGTAGAAAGATAAGCCCCGGCATAGATAAGAAGGTTATCATTTATGCCGAGGCTTATCATCAAAAATCAAAAAATGCAATACTCAACAGAGCATAACCCTGTATTCGTGTGCACAGTTATTCATAGACTGGACGGACGCTTCGCCCTCTGTAGCGTTCTCTTCCAGACCAAGAACTGCCATTTTCTGAGAAGAAAAACGTACACACAGCACTAGAAAAATCAGGATCAGGGTACTGCGAAGAAGAATAGTATTCACCATTACTTCCAATGCTATTTGTAGAACTGTCTTTGTTTCCCGCTGCCGGCATAAAGATTGTATTACCACTAGGCGCAGTGAATTTCTTGCCATTTATGCCATTGACATTTATCCATTCACTAGTACAGTTATCAATGAGTAATCCAATCTGATCAATACTTGGCATACACCATCTGCCACCCCACTTAATATGGGCAACATCGTATTGTGTACCAGATATATCATCCCCTATATAGTGACAAGTATTATAACTACCGTCACAATGTACAAAGTTTTTCCAACTATAGGATTCCTTTTCCTCCGTCTCACCCCATGCATAATAACCGCCATATTCCCATGGAACAGATGCTCCGACATTGCAACATGACCATATTCCAGCTTTTCCCATGTCTATAGCATGGGGATGATTCTCATCCGGACAGGTGTAACCAACAGATGATGCAGGAATTGTTTGTGCATATAATTCAACACAATATTCCTTATTATCTGTACTGCATAAAATGATGACTTTTCCTGTATAGTCCTCATCGGGTTGGCTGGATGAGAATGTGACATTGATAGTGCGCTGTCCGCCGCCAAAGAGAGTGAAGGTTTTTCCACTCTCTGCTATTGTGAAGTTGCCTTGTGATTGCCCGACAGTGAAAGTGACACTCTCTGTGCTGCTGTTGGTGACAGTAAAATGCATGGTTTTGCTTCCACCAACTTTCACAGTGCCAAAGTCGAGGGAGGATGTTGAAATTGTAAGGACTGAGTTGGACTCACCCCCCACAGTAACATCCACATTCAGCTTATATCCAGAACGTATGTCTTCAATCGTGATGGTTGTATTGCCGGCAGACATACCCTCAATGATTATCGGCAGTCCGCGAACCGGAAAATCAACACCGTCCTCATCTTTCTCATTTACAAACAACTGTGGAGACGTGGAACTTTCCTCATTGCCTCCGTCATTATACCAGGCATAGTCTCCACCGCCGCCAGCAGATAATGAAGCGTCGGAGAATCCGCCAATACGTCTTTTAGCCATATTGGTCTTGTCGAAATAAGCATTGACTATATCCGACTCGTTGATGATTCTATAGACACCCCATCCGCCTGACAGTGCGATTGTCTGGGTATTTCCGACATCCACACTAACGGTATTTTTGGTAACCGCCATCTTCTTGGGCACAGTAAACTCAAACGATGGTGCCGCTTTCAGCTCCGGCAGGAGCATCGGCACACAACGGTAGGTCTCACCTGGGGTCAGCTGACTGATGTCAACACTTGGGTTCACCTTGTTCTCAACCTCAAACTTGTATGTGTCCTGATTGTAATTCTCCAGCACTTTGTTTCCGTCCTTGTCGAAGACAGCTATCCCGACATGATAGCCGAAATCGGTGATAAGGTCACGGCTCGGAACCGTGTACAAACTTAATGCGTCACGCATGTAATAGTTCGGCAGTTCAGGTTTCGTGAAGTCGGGAACGAAATACCGTTCATCCCATCCCGGTATCTTCCAGTCCCATTTCCACGAGAGACGTCCCTCTTCGGAATCGTCCTTTTCCTTTGGCCACTGATTACTGAATATCTTGAACTTTGCCTTTGCATCAGCCTTCAGTCCGGCAGATAGTTTCGATTCTTTGAATATCGTATAGGCGTTGATGTCATTGCTCAGTACATCTGAAGAGGATATCGTGGCAGAGAAATTGGCACCGAACTCGGGTCCGAAACGCCCTGTGATATTTCCGGAAAGAACATCCTCGGAGATTATCATGGCTCTCAGTTTTGCAGCTATGCCTGTGAATAATTTCCCCTCCATACTGAGCGATGCCTCCAAATCGCCCAAAGTGGCTTTGTTTTGGACGACTGGCTTTATAGGTATTATGTCATCAGTATTAACCTCAAATCCGAAAGTCTGATGCAGCTGTACCGGAAGAGTTCCTGTAAAAGCAAGCTCAACCTTAGGCTCTAAGAACAAACCGAATGACAAGTCCAAATCCAATATACCCAAGACGGTGAACAGAGGAATGTCCAGAAGCCACATAGGCTCAACTTCCTTATTGCCGTTCGCCTTCTTTATTAAGTCTGTGTCGAGTTTAAACTCCACATCCATATCGTGGTCGGCATGGACGACCCCGCGGAAAATCAGTTTTCCCCATGACAGGTGCAGATACCAGTCACAAGACAGTGTGATTTTGTCCTTGATCTTAAGGAAATCCCATATTTTAAACTCAAACGTGCCGGGTATCTCGATGTTGAAGACCTCTCCGCTTTTTGTGATTTTTTTTGGACTGATTTTCTTTTTTGGCGGCATCTTGCTGATATTGTCGTTACCTGTGGCAACAACTTTGCCTACCATCACAAGCTCGTCGAACACGTCGGTCACCTTTGCCTCGGAACAGGACACCACCAGTCCCTGGCCTGTTTCCGTTATGCTTGATATAGTTCCCATGAAACCATCCTCAAAAGGCTCGTCGAATGTGTCGCTGACCATCACTAGACCGACTGCCGGACGCAATTTGGCGGGAAGGTTGGTGGAGAATGTCACCGACGCTTCGTCCGCACTGATGACGTATGGAAGATGAGCCTCTGTGATGTGGAACACATTATCCTTGTACTTTATTTGAGGAGTGATAAAGCTCACGCTGTCGATAGCCGCGAACGGAATGGCGAATGTGCTGTCTTCCGTATGGACGAGCTGGCATCCGTTTTTGAACGAGATGCTGTCAGCGTCAGCACGCAGGAACGCATTGAAATCGCCGTCGTTGCGGTAAATATAGAAAGCGCTGCCCGTCTCAGAGTAATAATTGGTGCCCTCTGCAGGAACAACGGGCAGCGGGGTATGGTCCTGACCGGCCATCACGTTGATGACCGCCACCACGTCGGAAATGTCCGTCTTTCCGTCCCCATTCACGTCGGAGTCGGTGGTGTAGACAGCCTGTTGTTGCTTGCTGATGTTTGCCATGTCATTTATGATTGCCACCACGTCGGAGATGTCCGTCCTGAAATCACGGTTCACGTCACTTCTGCCTTTGCGGTAGGTGATGGAGAGGATGTCGTCGTTGTCATACTTCTGGATGTCCGCTCCCGAGATGACGGAGATTTGTGTGCCAACGGTCTGCAAGCGCAGGCTGTCGGTCACGCGGACAACCGATGCTGTTCCGTCGCGGTGACGGAGCACGAGCGACTGCGCGGTTGCTGAATTAACCCCGCACACAGACAGCAAGATAAGAATAAGATGTTTTAGTTTCATGTTTTGTTATAGATTTTAGTGGTTAATTCTTTAGTTTTTATGGACATACATAAAGTAAGTCCCTACCAGCAACATCCACTCTTTAAACTATTTATTTAACAAATCAGTTGCCAGTGATAAACCAATAGACTGGTGAGCAATCGATGTAAGCATCTGTATCCCAGTCGTAGTAAGCCATACGCCAATAATATTTTGTATTGGGTTTCAGGCCTGAGATATCAGAAGAAAAACTGCTTGGTGTGCCGACTTTGCCATTGAGCGTATAGTCAACATGGTTTGTGTTCGACTGCATACTTGGATCCTCACTGATAAAAATCCTGACAATGACCGAACCATTCCAGATTGGGTTGATGGAGAAGTCAAAGAGTACAGATGTGTCTTCTAAGGTCGTCTGGTTTTTAGGGGAATTAATACTGCAGAACCCTGTAACATAGTCGACAAAGAAAGGACGGATGTTATAGCCGGCACTACGACCACGTGAACCTTGTAAAATTGAACCTCCACTCGTAAAACTATATGCCATGAAAGAGTAGTCTGTATAAAGTGTGGAGGACCAATAATATCCATCTCCATACTTACCGGTATTATCATCAGGTAAGAAAATAGAGTTTCCAGATGTTCCGGTAATTTTTGTTCCTGACACTCCATTGACAGTTAGGCTATTACCTGTACATTTATCAAAAAGCATCTCCATTTGCTCATAACTTGGCATTTGCCATCCACCTCCCCAGATCACGTGAGCCACATCGTAATTGGTACCAGCAATGTCGTTTCCGATATCATGGCAAGTGTTCCTGTCTCCATCACAATGAATGTATGTTCCCCAGGAATAATCACTTTTTTCCTCTGTCTCACCCCATGCATATCTGCTTCCATGCTCCCATGGAGTAACGGTGCCAACATTGCAGCACGACCACTTACCTGCTTCGCCCATATCTATGACATGAGGATGATTGGAATCAGGACACAGACCTAAAGCAACAGCCAAATCCTCTGGCAATTCCTCAGCAATTACAGGTCGGACAGACTGACCATCATAACGATAGTAACTATCATAAGTTTTCCATTTTTTTGATTTGGAATACATATAGGCTTCGTCTTCATCACAATTCTCAAGTGGATTCCTTGTGGAAGACCAATAGTACATAGTTTCTCCCATATAAGAATACCCATTGCGGTGGCGCTGACCCGCATTGGGAAGAAAGATTGAATTACCGTTTGTTCCTGTGAATTTCCGGCCAGTAATCACATTGTCTTCAGCACTGATGGTTAACCACTCTGCGGAGCAATTTTCCTCAAGCAGCTTAATCCTGTCGTAACTTGGCATTTGCCAATCACCACCCCATTTTACGTGGGCAACATCGTATTGGGTGCCAGCGATGTCGCTACCGATATCATAAAAAGTATAATTATTACTATTATAATACAAGTAGGTTTGCCTTGTATATTCATCTTTCTCCTCTGTCTCTCCCCAAGCGTAATAGCCACCATACTGCCAAGGAGCCTTAGCCCCGATATTGCAGCACGACCACTTACCGGCCAGCCCCAAATCAATAATATGAGGATGGTTGGAATCAGGACATAAATCCAGATTCACAGCAGGGTCATCGCTTTTACCAGGAGCTGTTTTAAACCAACAAATCGGTGAGCAAATAACATAATTATAAGTTTCCGGATCCAAATAATCTGCCCGCCAATAATATTTTGTATTAGGCTGAAGATTCCTGAAATCACTCATACGGAATGTTGCTTCACCATCCTCATTAAAATCTAAATTATAAGTTCTAGTTTCACTTTCACGCCCATTTACACAGATTTTGACAGCTTTGAATTTTTCACTCATATCCGGATATAGGCTTAATGTTATACGGAAATTAAATTCTCCTCCCCAAGGATGATTTATTGAATATGCATAACCAACCAATGTTTCATAGTCAATAGTAATTCCGTTTTTGGGGTAAACAACCTCGAAAACACCCATTTCATAATCTGCTTCAATCACTTCTATATTTAACGTCTGTTCTTGATTCGTGGTTCTGTCCTTGATTTTGACAACAGCATTACCTGCTTCTAAAGCTATTATTTTCAGACCTTGATTAGCATTAGTGCCATATTGTTCTACAGAAACCAGTTGAGGGGACATATTGTTTATTTCATACTGACCACTTCCCGACAAGACAAACACCTCCTCACATTGGCCTACCATCAGTTGCAAATTGGTCTTGTCAACGGTTAGTGATTTCGTCGTGGAACCAGCGATGATATTGATTACTTTCACAATATCTGAAATATTTACGTCGCCATCACTGTTGACATCAGCACGCTTATTGCTTTTGTCGTTTTTGGAGATGAGATTGATAATCGCAACGATGTCAGAGATGTCAACTTTCTCGTCGCCGTTCACGTCACCTAAGATATAACCGGAGCCAACACCGCCGTCTTGGGCTTTCCAAGAGGAGCTTTGCACGCTTTTACCGTCTTTTTTTTCCGTTTGTGCGTTAATCGTTAATGAAAAGAATAATAAAGATGCGGTAAGCAGGTAAAACACAGATTTCTTTTTCATTGGTTGTGATATAGATAATTTCCTGGACTCCATCAGGGAATAGGTTAGCAGTGAGTTGACAAGAACATTCAAACAAAAACGTGGAGCCGAAACTGCTGCCCGTTCCACAGAACACAAGCCCTAGACTGCTCAAATAGTTAGAACAAACAACGTCCAAGCCCCTCGTGGGAAGAAATATACTTAAAACATTTTTCACTTACGAAAACGCAAGCACATAAGTTGCTTAAGTATAAACAATCCAAAGGGCGTAACGCTACATTGTTTTTGACCATTTTTTCGAATTGTCCAAAATCGTATTCTGCCAAAATCAAAACGTACAGATACGCCTATGTCAGAATGTCCGCAGCGGTGGATTTATGACAGAATATCAATGATCCAGTCGTTGCAACGGCAAAGATAATAAAAAAACGTGAAAAACAGAAAAAGTGAAGAAAAAATCGTAACTTTGTAAAAAAAATGATGATGACACCGTTGTTTAATTTATTCAGCATGGAGGGCTTGATTATTTTGTTGCTGGCCATCCTCGTGATAATGATCATGATTATTCACGACAAACGGAAGAACCGAGCGGCAGAAGCGGCGCAACGGCGACTGCTGACCATGGACGAGATTCTGTCAAAATACGGAGAGCCAGACAATATGGTGGTGGTGGACCCCACCTGCGGAAACGAGGCTTCCGGAACAGTGATGGAATACAAGTCACTCGGGCTGCTTGTCGTGGAGGGAGACCCCATAGAGAAAGCACACATCAAAGACGTGTCGTTCAGCAACTACGCCATGGCATTCGCTCCCAACCACTACATGATTATCCTGCTGACCGACATTCCTGAAAAGGAGGTGATCCGCCTCCCTCTCGGCGCCGGGAACGACGCACGCTATGCCGACCAGGTGGTACAGGACATCAGGGCGCTGCTGTGATTTAAGTGAAAAATGAAAAGTGAAAAGTAGAGACTCCCCGTGGGGAACTCAGCCCAGAATCGATTGATAATCGATTGTGGGATGAGGTGGTGCAGCACTCGGCTTGTGCAAGCCAAGGAACGAAGGCGAAGCAGAAGACGCTAAGTGCAAAGGTGGAATCTCCACGGAAGCCGTAACATGCACGTCAGCAATAGGAGTAGCAATTCGGAAAACTTCCCATGAAGGGCTATTTACGGTTTTTCTTAGACGCAGCATGCACATCACCCAGCGCCCTTTCTCATACCCTCAACCTTCTGTGCCAGAAGTAGAGACTCCCCGTGGGGCGTCTCCACGGAAGCCGTAGCATGCACGTCAGCAATAGGAGTAGCAATTCGGAGAACTTTCGATGATGGGGAATTTTCGTTTATAGTTTATAGTTTGTAGTTAACAGACGGACGGATTTTAGACCGTGCTACGCCGGTCGATTGTGCGGTCGGGACGACCACAAACCCAGCCGATGTCCTTTCGGGCTTCACTACAATACGTGATTACAATGCTGATTTTTATTATACAGGAGAATTACAGAAAATAATCAAGTAAACCGAAAAACACATTTTGAAACGTGGGAGAAACTATTTGAAACGAGGGAAACTATTCCGTGTTGGGATTATTTCGTAATTTTGCATTTGTTATCTGACAATGAGTTAAAATCACAGCTTGCCGGAATTGAAGGACGGGATTCTGCCATTGAATCAGCCATCGTAAACAGAACAAAACGTCTTGTCTTTATTTTTATCCTATTCTGAGTAAATACACTATTCACTTTTCACTATTCACTTTTCACTTAAAAAACTCGTCTTCTCGATTATATAATCCCAAAACCAAATAACACATGAAAAAACTATTTACTCTATTTCTCCTGTTGTGTGTATGCAGCAGCATGACAGCTTTGGAAAATCTGAAAGTGGGCAACACCACCCGCACGATGATTGTCTATGGTCCGAAAAACCTGCCGTCTCAGCCGGCGCTGGTGATAGCCTGCCACGGCGCGAACCAGGACGCACCCTACCTGCAGAGCCTTGCCAAATGGGAGAGCGTGGCGGACACCGCAAAGTTCGTGGTGGTTTATGCCAACGGTGTGAACAAATCCTGGGACCTCGGCGGCACAAGCGACCTGAATTTCATGCAGGCCATCATCGACGAGATGTACGCACGCTACCACATCAACAAGAACCGTGTGTATCTCACGGGCTTCTCGATGGGCGGCATGTTCACCTACTACTGCGCCAACAAAATGGCAGACAAAATCGCGGCGTTCGCCCCTGTGAGCGGCTATCCGATGGGCGGTCCGAACGCCTCGGCAAGCCGTCCGGTGCCGATCCTGCACACCCACGGCACCGCCGACGATGTGTGCTCTTACAGTCCTGTTCAGTCGCACATCGACGCATGGGTGAAGTTCAACGGATGCAACACCACCCCTGAAGTCATCAAGCCCTACCCCAGAAACAAACCCAACTCACCCGCCTCGCTGAAACGCTACCGCAACGGCAAGAACGGCGTGGAAGTGGCATTGCTCACCCTCGCCGACAAAGGGCACTGGTGGTCGATGGACACCGCCCAGGCACTGACCTCCGAGGAAGTGTGGAACTTCTGCAAGCGATACAGCCTCGGCGAGGAGGAGCCCGAGGTGAAAAGCATACAGCCAGAGAACATGTCGTTCGACATGCTGCCTGAGCGCGACAACACGTTCACCGTGACCTTCAGCGAGCCTGTGGACTGCTCACAGATCACCGCCAAGCTTCAGAAAGCCAATTCCGCAGCAATCACGCTCGACGTGGCAGGCTCAAGCATGGTGAAAGCCATGAACGGCTCAAGCCTGACGAATGCCGCAACAGGCACCAGCATGTCGAAGACCGTGACTTTCACCCTTCCCGCCGGCGCGGAGGTGGCTGACGGTGAATACACACTCACCATCGCCAACGCAGTGAACCAGAAAGGGGGCGTGATGCGCCAGGCCACATTCACCTACGTCTATGGCGTGGAGGAAGTAGGCGAGGAGCCGAACGTGGAGACGTTCTATGCCTCCGACTTCTTCAGCGGCAAAGAGACTATCGGCGAAGGCATCCCCAACGGATGGAAACGCGTGAACATCACCTCGTCGGGCACCACCGAGACCACAGCGGGCGGCACGGCGAACTGTCCCGGAGTGAGAATGAAATACTTTGAGCCGGGCGGTGACTTCGACGCCGGATTCTACCTGAGCGCACGCGACAATCAGACCTGCCACCTCTACTACGGGCAGTATTCTTCCCACCGTCTGATGCTGAGAGCCGGCAAATACCGCATCTCGTTCAACTCCGTGTATTGGAGCGAAGGCGCCTTGTCGGGCAACGCCAGCTACAACTTCCAGATACTCAACACCAGCAACGAAAGCTTCTATTCACAGCCGTCGCTCAAATCCACAGGCACGATGAAAGAGAACACCAACCAGCAAATCACCGGCTCCAAAGCCTATGAATTTGACTTTGACATACCGAGGGTGGGCTATTATGTGCTTGACTTTGAGATGTCGGAAGGTTGGAACTCCGTGATTTTCGGCAATATCAAACTGACATCGCGTCCGTCGATAGCCGACACCTACAAAGGCACGTTCTACCGCAAATTGCTTGAATGTGAGCGTGCGCTTGAAGGCTATGACGAATGTAAGGCAGGCAAGGAATTCAAGGAAGTCATCGACCAGTATGCCGACCTGGAGAGCATCTCCCCGAGCGTCTATACTGCAGCTACCAAAGCCTTAGACGCCGCACTTGCCAAATTCAACAAGGCTGAGAAAGACCTGAACACAGGCATTGAGCAGACTGACTTTGACGCATCCGGAAGCCATGCGATGGAAATCTATTCCCTCTCGGGAGTAAGACTCAACCAGCTGCAGCCCAACGCTGTCAACATCATCAGGACAGCCGACGGCAAAGTGAAGAAAGTCATCGTACGATGATATAGTTGAAAGTTTAAAGTTTAAAGTGGATTTACTCAGAAAACGGATAAAAAAGAAGACAAGAAGACGAGAAGACAAGAAGACGAGACGTTTGTTTTGCTTACGATAACTGGCCAGTTCTTCCACGAGCTACAAGCTCGTTAACTCCCATCCGAAGGAATTTAACTCCCATCCGCAGGATTAACTCCCTTTTTAACTTCCAAAACTTGTATTGAATTATGGATTGGTAAATTATATGACATACTCCCCGGTTGAATGTTGTTTCCGCCGGGGAGTATTTTTATATCTATTAAAGCAGAATTAAGTTTTTTTAAACCTACATTTTTGTTGGAATTATGGATTTTGTCTAACTTTGCAGCCGATTTAAGAAACAAGCTCGTTTTAGCAGCATAACAATTCTTTTATTGAATTGTGTTTTAGTACATTATTATTAATTTATCAAAAAAATTGAGAGAAATGAAAAAGTTAACAGTTATCATGCTTGCTCTTGTAGCAGTATTCGCAGTTTCTTGCAAAAAATCTGCAAAAGACGCACAGATTGAACTCGTGAAGGAGACTATCGCCAAGTTCGAGAAAGCCACTACAGTGGAAGAGCTTGAGGCTATCATGCCTGAATTCCTGAAGAAGGGTGAGGAGCTTTCCAAGAACTACACAGAAGAGGAGAACACCACTACTTATCCTGAAGTGGCTGAGCTCATGACAAAAATGCAGGAGGCTGCACAGGCTGCACAGGAAAGAATCGCTCCTGAGGCTGCAACAGAGACTGAAGGCGAGGAAGTAGCTGAAGGTGAGGAAGCAACCGAAGGCGAGGAAGTGGCAGAAGAGGCTACTGAAGGCGAAGAGACCGCTGAAGAAGCTGAGGCTACCGAAGGCGAAGAGGCAGCAACAGAGTAATCAAGCTGTTCCCAATAACACAAGAGGGTGTGTTCAATTGAACATACCCTCTTTTTTTGCAGCATCAGCAGAGATGATTATTCGCTGAAACGGCTGTTGCGTTTGAACAGCACGTATGCAATGACGGGCGCGCCCACTAATGCCGTGACGGAATTGATGGGTAGCGCCCCTTCAAATCCGGGCATGCGGGCAATGAGGTTGCAGATGAGCGCGAGAGCCGCCCCCGTGAGTGCTGTGCCTGGCATGAGCAAGCGGTGTTCGCTTGTGCGGAAAAGCACACGGCAGAGATGCGGCACAGCCAAGCCTATAAACATCACCGGTCCGCAATAGGCGGTGACGACCGCCACGAGCACACCGGAGCAGGCAATCACCATCATACGTGCCCGGCGGATGTTCAGTCCGAGGTTCATGGCATACTCATCACCCATCAGCAGGAGGTTCATCGGCTTCGCCATGAGCATGCTCAGCGGCAGCAAAACCGCCATGACGCAGACGAACAGCAGCATCTGGTCGCCCGACACCCGTGCGAACGACCCAAGCCCCCATACCACATAGGCGCGGATATCCTCCTCAGCAGAGAAAAATTTCAGCACACCCACCACCGCATTGACCAGATAGCCGATCATCATACCGATAATCAGCAATGTGACGTTTCCTTTCACTTTCTGCGACACAAACAGGATGAGCGACATCACCGCCAACGCACCCACAATGGCAGCCACGGAAATGGCGACATCGCCCATATAGCCCAGTTTGCTCAACGCCACACCTCCCAACGAGCCGGACAGCAACACCACAAACGCCACGCCTAACGACGCACCGTTGGAAATACCTAAAACCGAAGGTCCTGCAAGCGGATTGCGGAAGACAGTCTGCATCTGCAAACCGCTCACCGCCAGACCCGCACCCGCCACCGTGGCTGTCAATGCCTGCGGCACACGTGAGCTCCAGACGATGTTCGACCATATAGTCCAGCTCTCTGCCGGCACGTCTGGATTCACCGTCCCGGTCAGGATTCCCAACACATCGGCAAGCGGAATCCGCACCGTCCCCAACAAGAGGTTGAGCACGAAAAACACAACGATGAGGGCAACCAGCATCACAAATTTTGTCAGCGAATGTCGTCTCATTTTTTTAAATTCAGAATTATCAGAATAATCAGAGTACTCGGAATATGCTGAGTATTCAGACTAAAAACTAAAAACTCTTATTCCAGCAAACGGTAGAATTTGGGTTGATAATCGGATTCCACGAGCTCGGGATGGAACACCGCCACGAGGTCTTTGAGCAAGACATCAGGCTGCACGGGTGCCAGCTCATAATAAGGAGTCTTCTTCATATTGCAATACACCACGTGCTTCTGTTTGAACGCCTTAAACAGCTCGTTGCGCGGCTCAGAAGCCTTGAGCGCATCGTAAGAAAACTCATCGGGATAGCTGTTGAGTATACGCCAGTAGTCTGCATTCGCTGCCTTCTCATACATCTCCTCAAACTCCAGGTTCACACCACCTGTGTTGTCGTCTTTGATGATGTAATCAGCCCCTGCGTCGCGGAAAAGCTGCGCCAGATGATTGCGTCCTCCCACCGCATACCAGTTGCCTCCGTGCATCTCGCCGCTGAACACGGTAGGACGGTCGTTCACGCTGTCGGTGAGTGCCCTCACCGCATCATAACGGCTTTTGATTCCCGCAAACACCTCGTTCGCCACCTTCTCCTTTCCGAGGAACAACGCCACAAACTTTATCCACTCCGCCTGACCGAGCGGCTCCAGCTCCTTATAGCCAAGATGGGGAACAAGCGTGATGCCCGTCTCCTTGATGGCATCGTAACCGCCACGCTTGAACGGGGAGATGAAGATCACATCCGGACTGGCAGCCAGCACCAGTTCCGTGTCAAAATCGCCCTCCATACCGATTTTCACGATGTCGCCTGCTTTTACCCGGCTTTTGATATCCTCGTCGAAGAGGTTCTTCGTGCCGGTGATGCCACGAATCACGCCATGGGCGTCAAGTGCCGTGAAATTCGACAGTTGGAGCGAAGTCATACAGATAGTGCGCTCAATCGGCACATTCACCACTTTATAACCGTCAGGCACGTCCGCTTTCGCCCCGTTTCTGACAAGCGCAAAACGGTAATCGACGGGCATCTGGTAATCCTCGTCGTCATCGCCCTCCTTCAGCACATGCTGCGGGTCGCCAACTTCCACCAAGCATACATCGTCGGAGACATAGTTCACGGTGAACCCTTTCGCATATTCGGGGACAATCATGCTGGCAGAGTCGATATTCACCGCTGTTCCAGCCGGTTTTTCCGTCTTTTTACCCTGGTTGCCTGTGCAGGACAAGAGTGCAGTCATAAGCGTCAGCAGCATTGCTGACAGAAACGTTTTTGTGTTCATTTATTCATTTACGATTTAGATATTTACGATTTACTATTATGTGGGTGACTGAAGTCGGAATAATCAGAGTATTCAGAATAATAAGAGTATTCAGAATAATCAGAGTAATCAAACTAAAAAAAAACACCATCTTCATTGATAAGGAGAATGGTCAATTCGCCGTCGGGCAGCAAAGGGTCGCAGTGGGCGTGACAGCAACGAATCAGTTCATCCGCAAAATCATGCAGACAATCAGGAGGAATCAGCGTCCACAGTTCTTTGGCGAGCGTCAGGTGCTCAACATGGCTGACAATCTCAGTCGGGCATCCTGCCTCAAGCATTAACTCAGCGATAAAAGCCTTGTCCATTGTGGACCGTCGGCTGTGCGTGTCGAGATTCCCGGCAGCCAGTTTCACCGCCTTACCAATCATGATGCCCAGCGTCAGTTTCTTTATGCCCAGCTCCGCAGCCATCCTGATGGTCTCACCGATATAATTGCCGTATTCCACAAACGCCTGTGGCGGAAGTTCGGGATAGCAGCGTCTGACGAACCGCTCACTCTTCGCACCGCTGTTGATGACCACCCGTTGCGCACCGCTGCTTTTGGCGATTTCCAGACATTTGCGGATGCTCTGCAGGAACGCCTCCTCGGAATAAGGCATGATGATGCCCGACACACCGATGATGGAGATGCCGCCCTCGATGCCCAGCCGCGGGTTGAACGTCTTTTGTGCAACCTCCGCTCCGCCAGGAACAGATACAGTGACACGGAGCGGGATGCCGAACCGCCGCAGGTTCTCCTCCATCATCTGCCGCGGCCCCCGGTTGATGGCTGGTGAGCCGGGAGGATAATCGAATCCGGGGAGAGTTATCACCCCCACCCCCTCGCCGCCAGCCACAGCGAACCGCTCTGCCTTTTCCACAGCCGCTCGGATTTCCATCCCGTTGGTGATATCGGGGTCGTCGCCGCTTATTTTCCGCACCCACGCATAGCTGTCACCATACGCCACGTCCACGTGGATGGTCTCTCCGTCGGGAAGGAGCACCGGAACAGCGGCAGGCTTCTCACCTCTCAGCAGCCATGAGGCATGCGCCACAGCGGCAGCCGTGGCACAGGTGCCTGTGGTCAGTCCGCTGTGGAGCGGAAAAAACTCCGGCAGCAGCTTCTCCACGCTCCTCCTCAGTCCATGCTCACCGTTGACGAGATGAAAACCCTCGGGCAAAGGGGGACGACGTATCACGATCACTTTTATGCCTAATGCCTTGGCCGCCTTGCATTTCTCAACAAATCCGCCCGTCAAGCCGCTTTCCTTCATCAGAACATAATCCGGCTTGAGCCGGGCCAGCACTTCCTGCTCGTCGGCATCCTCCTCATAATAACAGAGCTGCGACTTGTCGGCTCCCTGCTGCTCCGCAAGCCGTCTGGAGCTGTCGCGGTCAAGTATTCTATAGATAATCCTGAGCTGAGCGCTCTCAGACGGCTTGAGCTTGGCGATGGACTGCACGCCTGTGGTCGCCAACAGCGTGCCTTGGAGCGGCGGCAGCTGACTGTAATCGTCAATCCATGTCAGTTCGGGGTCATGCGGCGGATAGATGCGGTCGAAACGGACGACTGGCAGGCTCAGCTCAGCCGCCACCGCTGCGACAGTGGCATGCAGCTGGACTGCAAACGGATGGGCAGCGTCAATCAGCAAGCGAATGCCCTTGTCCTGACAGAACGAAACCATCTGCTTCCGGTCCATCGATCCACCAAGGAAGATGCCATGATGCAGCTCCACCGCCTGTTCGCCGGTCTTCGTGGAATAATAGAACGGACTGCCTGCCTCTTCCAGCACCCGCACCGCTTTCCGTCCTTCTGTCGTGCCGCCCAACACCAGTATCATGATTCCGGGTCTTCTCCTTTTCTGAACAGATGAGTGAAATGTTTTGAATAAAGCTCCGACAGCCCCTGACGGTTGCCGATTGCCTCGCCCACCACTATCATGGTGGTGAGCGTCAGTCTGTTGCCGCGGACGATGTCAGCCAACTCGCTGAGCACCCCACGGTAGATGCGCTGGTCGTTCCACGTGAGATGATAGCAGGCAGCCACGGGTGTGTCCGCCGGATACTCCATGAGCAGCTCTTTTTGCACCTCATCGACGATTGCCGCACTGAGGAAGATGCACATCGTGCTGCGGCTCCGTGCAAGCAGCCGCAGCTTCTCACGCTCAGGAACGGGAGTACGGCCCTCTCCTCTGGTGAGGATGATGGTCTGACACCGCTCGGGGATGGTGAACTGGCTTTTCAGCTCCGCGGCGGCAGCGAGAAACGACGAGATGCCCGGCGTGATGTGATACGACATCCCGTGCTGGTCGAAAAACGCCATCTGCTCCTGGATAGCTCCGAAGATGCAAGGGTCACCGGTGTGCAAGCGGACGATGAAGCAGCCACGGTCGTAGAATTCTTTCATCAGCGCGCACTGCTCCTCCAGATTCATGCCCGCTGACGAGCGGACCACAGCACCTGGTTTTGCGCACAGAGTCAGTTCTCTCGGCACCAGACTGCCGGCATAGAGAATGAGGTCGGCACGCTCCAGCAGCCGCCTTCCGCGGACTGAGATCAAATCGGGGTCGCCCGGACCGGCTCCCACGATTTCTATATGTCCGCTGCCTTTGCGCACGAATTCGTTTCCGATGGCAACAGCCGCCGTAAACTGCTCTCCCTTATATTTCGGGATGACCAGCTGTCCGTAACCGCTGCCCAACAAAGCCGCAGCCTCACACACGCTCGGTGTGCCCACATGCTTCGCCACCACTTCGCTGGGATTCGGCACATCGACAGCAGACAGCTCCTCCGCCTTAAAAAACCTGACAGGACAGCCTTGCTGCCGTAGCAGCTCCACTACAGGCTCGCCGGCTTTCACGTCGATGGTGCAGAATTCCCTGACGCACGGCATCAGGCCGCGGGCTTCCATCCCGGAAAGAATCTGCTCCAGTATTTCCTGTGCGGGCTGCGCCTGATGCGCCAGTCCGACACCTACGGTTGCCACTTTCGGCACATACTGCACCGCTTTCATGCCAACAGGAACCGATTTCTTGTAGGGCGACACAATCAGCAGCAGTCCGAACTGTCCTGCTTCTGCCTCCTCCATGCTGTCCACCCGTGTGACATGAGCGGGGAGCGTCTTTTCCAGACAGTCTGTTCCCGTATCGCGTACCTCCAGAAGCAATGCCGTCGGTTTTCTGTTGACAAAATGGAAGATGCAGCTGTTCATGTCACCACCACGGACCACAACATCCCAGTGGTACGACCGGCCGAGCGTGTCCAGCGCCCACAGTCCGGCGTTGTCGCTCTGCGTGGTGATTACGGGAATCGCACCTAAAGCAGCCGCCACACGTTCGGTCAGGCTGTTTGCCCCGCCGATATGTCCAGAAAGTACAGACACGGCATGATGGCCCAAACTGTCGACACAGACCACCGCAGGGTCGGTGTGCTTGTCGGCAATCAGCGGTGCGATGGTGCGCACACAGATGCCCATGGCTCCGATAAACACAAATGCGTCGAAGTCGTGCCAACGGACAGCGACTTCCTTCCGTCGCAGCAGGTCGGCATGCAGTTCCTGCAGAAGCGGAATGGCTATGTTTCTTCCTTCTTCTGTTATGATGACGATGGCAATATGCATTTCAATATATCTATAGGGTTATAATTGTTCAGTTGAATATGTAACGGCGGCTGAGGAATTAAGCCCAGAGTCCGGGATGAATCCTCAAAAAGGCGCCGGCTCTCAGCAGTCACACTGTTCATCACGATGCAGCCGCCTTCCTTCAGAAATGCCGCCGCTTTGCGCATGATACCGGGCAGCTGTCCGCCATGTCCGCCGATAAAGACCGCATCGGGACGTTTTATCTCCGAGCAGTCGGCTGTCAGGAAGTCTCCGATATGCACGCTGATGCCCGGCGCACCGAACTTACGGCAATTTTCGCTGATGATGCTTTCACATTCAGGCCGTATCTCGAAAGACTCGACATGAAGGTGGGGGAACTGGAGTTTCGCCTCGATGCTCACGCTCCCCGTACAGAAGCCGATGTCCCACAAGGTGTGGCATGAAGGCAGGTTCATCGCCTGCAGCGAGAGCAGCCGTATCGGCATCTTCGTGATCATCCGCTCGCGGTGGTCAAGCAACGTGAACTCATGGTCGGGAATTCCCCACCGCCGCTGATGACCGCCCATCAACATCACGCAGTTGGGATGGGAGAAAGCAGTGTTCTGCGTCTCTTCCAGGGAAAGCAAGATCACCCGCTCTTTCTCGGGATTTCCGAGATGTTCGCCCACACTCATCTGATAGTCCCGATAGCCGTATGCAAGCATACGGGCTGCGATAGCACCAGGCGTATGCTCCTTGTCGGTAAGCACACCAATCTTGGCATGTCCCTCGATTATGGCACAATCGAACGCATGCCATGGTCTGCCTGTGAGCGAGACGACATGCATGTCGTGATAGGGAACGACCATCTTGTGGGCAAGCAGCTGCAAAGAATTGAACGCAGGACAGGTGCGTACTTCCGCATCAGGCATCTCACGGCGGATGGTGTTGGCAAATCCGAAAAACAGCGGGTCGCCGGAGGCAAACACAATGATCTCGTCGTATTGCCGATATTGCTCAAACACCGCCGAAAGCGGCACGGTGATGTCAATCCATCCTGCATTTTCGGGAAGCAAACCTGCCACCAGCTCATGATGCCGCCTGCCGCCCGAGAACACCTTCCCCCGGCGGATAATCTCCTGCACCTCCTTCGGAAAATCAGGATGCGGTTTGTCGGTTATGCCAATAATTATGAACCTCATATTTTATTTTTCGGAAGTTAAAATTTAATTTAGGAGTTAAATTCCTTCGGAATGGAGTTAAAATTGCATTTGGGAGTTAAATTCCTGCAGAATTGGAGTTAACGAGTCTGAGGCTCGTGGACACAAGAAGACGAGAAGGGGGTTATAAATCGCGTCCGGGTTTGAGTTGGGCAGCATCGTCGAAACAGAGAATCGCATTGCAGAGCGTGGCAGCCAGGTTGCTGCCTCCCTTACGTCCGTCGATGATGAGTTTCGGAATATCGGTAAACGGTTTCACAGCATGTTTTGACTCTCTCACATGAACAAAGCCGACAGGTGCGGCGATGATGCCGGCAGGATGTGCCTTTCCCTTGCGAATGAGGTCGCTCAGCTCCATCAGCGCAGTAGGTGCATTGCCGAATGCGAACAACGCACCGGGATGCTCTTCCACAGCCAGCCGGATACCCGCCTGTGTGCGGGTGATATTTTGGGCTGCCGCCATCTCTGCCACACGCGGATCGTTCAGATAGCATTTCGCCTCCACACCCAGCCGTGAGAGCGCCCCTTTCCGGATGCCGCTAACCACCATCGTCACATCAGTGATGAGGGTGCGGAACTTGCCCGCTTTCAACTGTCCGTAAATCCGTTCCACCGCCTGGTCGTCTACCACCAGCAGGTCTTCCATCTCGAAGTCGGCTGTGGTGTGGATGGCATGGAGCAACGCCCACTTATGCCCCAACGGGAGGTCTCTCCGTTTCAGTTCGCTTTCAATCGTGCGGAAACTCTCCATCATGATTTGCTGACCGACCGATGCCGCGGCAGCATCACCTGCTTTCGGTCCGTATTTCGACTGATAACCGCGTGGCGTGATGAAATGTCCTGCTGTATCGACGTAGCTTTGTGAATTGCCGATGATAAGCACCGTGAACATATCCACCTCTTCGGGATTGAGCTCTCCGAGCGTGCATATCTTCACGCTCTCCCCTTCCCTGCCCGCCTGACGGACGATGCCCACGGGCGTCTGCGGCGACCGCCCCTCCTGCAGGAACAGCTCCTTCAGCCTATATAACTGCCAGTAACGCTCATGCGACTTGGGATTATACACGGCAGTGACGAAATCAGCTGAGGCGGCGGCTCTGATACGCCTCTCGATGAGTTCCCAGGGGGTCATCAAATCAGAAAGGGAGATGGTGCAGAGGTCATGTCCGATGGGAGCCCCCAGCAACGAGGCTGCTTTCTGGAAAGCAGAGATGCCCGGTAGTACGGTCAGCTCAATGTCTTTCTGCAGTTCGTCGAGCAGCTCATACATCAGCGGTGCCATGCCATAGATGCCGGCATCGCCAGAGGAGATGACCACCACAGTCTTTCCCTCCGCAGCCAGTTCCAATGCCTGAAATGCCCGCTCACGCTCGCGTTTCATGCCGGTATCGACACATTCACACTGCCCGCTGATAAACTGACGAACATATTGGAAATAAGGCTTATAGCCCACCACCACGTCCGCACTTCTCAACGCCTCGGCGACCGCCGGCGTGATATCACTTTCGCTGCCCGGCCCGATGCCGGCTATGATGATTCTGCTCATTGTATTTTCAGGGAGTTAATTATTTGAAAGGGAGTTAATCTTTCGGATGGAGTTAAATTTCATTTGGGAGTTAAATTCAGAATAATCGGAGTACTCAGAATAATCAGAGTATTCAGAATAATCAGATTACTCAGACTAAAAACCCAACTACCGCTTGAACTTGATTCTGACACCCGCCACAATCATGCGTCCCGGTGAGAAAAGCGCATATTTGCGGAGGGAGGAGTCGATTCGGGAGTCCGTCTTGTCGAAAATGTTGTCGATGCCGATGCTTGGCTCGATAACTGCCCAGCTGAGATGGTCGAAGGTGTGGGTGGTGTGGAGATTCCAGATGCCGAACCCGGGTGCGTTCTCATAGGCGTTGTAGTAAGTCTTCGACTGAAAACGTCCGTTCAGGTTGACATTCAGCGCATAGTGCCGCCAGGCATGATGGTAGTTGGCAGCGAGGGTAGCGGTGTTGCGGATGCTGCGGTCGAGCACTTCCCATTTGCCGGCTGATTTGGTCCGGGCATAGGTGTAGGCGTAGTTGGCGGAGAGGTTGAATCCCGGAAACAGGTTCGCTGACACATTCAGCTGAAGCCCTTCCACCCGTCCTTTGTCGCTGTTACGATAGAGTGAATAACGCTCTAATTTTGATGCCTCGTCTGTGTTCATCTCCGGGAATTCCTGCTGGAGCATGACAAGCGACTGTTCGTCCACAGGCAAATCCTGCCGGACCACCATGTCGCTGATATTGTTGATATAGCCGGTGAGGCTGACCGCCAGCTGATTGGTGCGGTATTCGGCATTAAGTGCCCAGTACTGGCTTTTCTCCGGGTTCAGTTTCTGGCTGCCGAAGATAATCTGCGGCTTGCCGCGGTTTACGGAGTAATAATGATAATACAGCTCGTCGAGCCCCGGCGCACGGAATCCAGCCGAATATGTGGCACGGAAGTTAAACAGTCCGGGAGAGTACATCAGCGTGGCTTTGGGTGTGAACCGGCTATGGAATTGGCGGTGGTAGTCGTAGCGGGCTCCCACAGTCGCATTAAGTTGTTCAGCCAGCTTCATCTCATGCTGCGCATAAGCAGCGAGGATATAGGTGTGCTGGTCGATATTGCCCGACGATGCCTGCAGCTGGTCGCGTCGCCAGTCAGCACCGATGATGGTCGTTGACCGGCTTGTCAGACCTAATATGCCTTTGAGCTGTCCTTCCAAAGTCCGCTGTTTCTTCGACTGTACGTAGTCCCCCACCTTGTTGTTTTTGGTCTCGACATCGTATTCGCGCCCATACTTGAAGTTGTCGGCAGTGAAATCCGCCTGCAGCGAATGACGGCTGGTGAATTTATAGATGCCGCCCACATTCCAGCGGAGTCCGCGGTAGCGCATCTCATAGTCTGTTCCGCCTGTGATGTCGGGATTGGTGTTCGGTCGGTCGGTGATTTTCGCCGAATAATCGATGCCGGCATTGAATGCCAGACGCTTGTCGGGCGAATAGGTGAACCGCTGGCTGAGCAGGTTGGAGCGGTAACCTGTGAAGAGAGGTGCGAGAGTCGGCTGTGTCTCCGTGTCCGACCCTTTTTTGAATTCCAGGCGGTTGTTCTGGTAACTGTCGGCACGGTCGTGTGAATAGGATGTGTATGAACCGAATCCGTGGGTGTAAATATCGAGGTTTACTGACTCGGTGAGCTGACCTTTTCCCGATATGCGTGTGTCGCTGGTGACAGATATCATGTTCTGCGTAGGCTGGTCGGTGATGATGTTGATGACCCCGGCGATGGCATCACTGCCATAGAGCGATGAAGCCGCCCCGTCGAGCACCTCGATTCGCTTCACCCTCGCCATGTTGATGCGGTTGAGGTCGATGTTGCTGGAGATGTCGCCCGACAGCTTCTGTCCGTTGATAAGAATGAGGATATATTTGTTTCCCAGTCCGTTGAGCCAGAGGAAAGTCCCCATGGAATTGGGTGCCATCGATACCTGTGGGAGCAGGCGGGTGAGTGCTCCGTCGAAAGTGGTGATTCCCTGTTCGGCGATTTCCTGCCCCGAGAGCATCCTCACGGGTGTGGCTGTTGACTTGAGCCGCTGATGATGTCCCGACCCGGTCACCACAATCGGGTTCAGGTTGTAGACGCGTTGCAGCGCTGCCGAATCGGCAGTCTGCGTTTTGTGAATCTGCGCACCTGCATCAACGCCACCTAATGCCAGCACACCACAAAAAACAATTTCTAATTTGTTCAATTTCAATCCTTTCGCAAGCCTAAAATTATAAAATAATAATATTTCTGAAGTTTTCTTCGTAAGCAGCTTAACTCCAAATGAAATTTCAACTCCATCCGAAGAATTAACTCCAACTAAAACAAGTTAATACTCACCGGCAGAAAACAGTCTCCGCCGGTGAGTACGCAAAATGATAAAAAATGGTATGATAATGGTATGGGGAAAAAATTATTCTTCCGGATACATGGAGTGGTACAGATCGTCATCCTCCTCTGCATTCTTGGTGTGTGCCATGTAGAGAGCACGCACTTCAGGATATTCGAGCAGACCTTTCACGAGACCGTTGCCGGTGTCGGTGTAACTTTGCTTGTCGATCGTGTAGCCTAAATGCGAGAAGTACATTTTCCAGCTGGTGTCTTCCACCTCGCCTTCATCGTTCACCTCGAATCCGTTGTCCCATGCGTCGTCGTCGCCAGCCATGTCGTTGTGGGCGTGGTCACCGGCAATCGACATCAGCGGTGCGCAATACACGTTGCCTGAATTCAGACCTGCCTCAACCATGCGGTCGTGTACCTGCACCTTGAAGTTATCCATCATGTCAACAGTTCCCACGAAATAGTTGGGGTGGAAAGCCTTGAGAGCCTCCTCTAGCTGTGTGTAGCGCACGTTGGCCTTGTATGTGTCGTATTTGTCGGGGTTTCCATGTCCCATGAAGAGCATCGCACCTTTCTCTGCGTATGGACGGAACTGCTTGTTGAGCACAACGGCCAGCTTATTCACATCCTCTGGCATCGCCATGAGCGGAGTGCCGATTCTGATTTTCACCTGGGAGAGATATTTATCGTCGATGTCGGCAGTGGCGTTGTTGGCGAACTTCTTCACTGCATTCAGCACATTGCCGTATTCCTCACCGGGGATGACCTGCATGGACTGAACGATGATTTCACTG
>JAEEGL011554527.1_pt1 | contig 26265 bp, 20 predicted proteins | sample 9134231 | NCBI WGS metagenome assembly JAEEGL01 (sample SAMN16246548, study PRJNA631951) | gut metagenome | biome: gut microbiome; feature: rumen; material: fiber-attached | host: Bos | place: Iran: Karaj | collected 2018-10
AGTCATACCAGAGCAACCGATGGTCTCTACCAAAGCCTCCTCGATAACGCCGTCCTTAACATTCAGGGTCAGCTTGCAAGCACCCTGCTGGGGAGCACACCAACCGATACCATGTGTCAGACCGCTGATGTCCTTAATCTCCTTTGCCTGAACCCACTTACCCTCTTCTGGGATGGGAGCAGGACCATGGTTGGGGCCTTTAGCCACGCAACACATGTTTTGTACTTCGTGTGAATAAACCATGTTTACTTAAATTATTAATTATAATTTGATGTTTTTTATCACTAAAAATCATGCAAAAGTAGTAAAAAAAGCGCTTAAATCAAAAAAAGGAAAGCGATTTTTCACGACGGCTACCTAATTATCATTATTTTTGATACCTTTGCATTACAAATAACAACAACATATCATGCAAGTTCAGATTAAAGAAACAGAGATAATACAAGCTGCCCAGCAGGGAATGGATGCTTTTGTTGATGTCTTTTACAAGCATATCATGGAGGGCATCGGAGGAGAATTAAATGCTGAAGGGATGCAAAAGTTGCAAGCCGACCAGATAACCCTGCTTGCCTACATGATTTTCCGTGAGGAAGTAATGGACGGTGGCTTTGTACAGCTTATTCACAACGGATACGGACCTTTCATCTTCCTGAACCCATTTGCCAAAGCCATGCGCCTATGGGGAGCAAAGGATTTCTGTAACCTTATATATAAAGGTAGGAAACTCTTTGAGAAGTACGGAGAGGAATTAACAAAGGAGTACTCAGATGAGGAGTTCATGGCGCTGTTTGAGAAGTACCCCGAATTTGATGACCTTGACGATGAATTCATCGAGATGGAAGAAGAGGTTACAGAGACCGTGGCACGTTACGTTGACGGGCATCTGGAACAGTTTGCTACCATTGAAAAATAAAACCGTGAAGACAAAGAATAACAGGACAAAATGCCTGAATTGCGGGAACGACTATAAAGGGAACTACTGCCCCCAATGCGGACAAAAAGCCTCTACCAGCCGTCTCCACCTGAAGGGCTTGATCACGAATGTAATCACAACATTTGTGGCCGGTGAAAACAATTTCATCCATACACTCAAAAGTCTCTGTACCCGTCCAGGTTACATGATCAGAGAATTCATACTGGGAAAACGCATCAGCTATGTCGCTCCCATCAAGATGCTGATATATCTGGTTACATTCTATGCTTTATTCTCTTACATAACCGGCAAGGACAATTCTTTCTACCAAGAAGTGGAAGAGAAATATGAGATCATAACACAGGACGAAGACAGCAATGACGAAGACTTTGATGAAGAGGTAGAAGAGACTGTGCAACAAACGATGTCATTACTTCAGGTATTTTTATCCAACAAGGTTTATCATGCACTGACTAATGCATTTTTCTTTGTAATCCCTTACAGGATATACTTTAGGAAACGAAAGTTGGAAAGACCTGACGGAATGATGCAAGAACTAAACATAGCAGAGCACTTCTACACCATGATTTACCAATCCTGTCTGATGATGTTATTTGCTATAGCCATACTCCCCCTCTCACATATTGTTAAAATCGAAGAATGGGCAAGCTTCATATTCCGAAACACATTGTCAGTAATCTTCTATATTATCATATATAAACAACTGCTGAAAATCAGTTGGAAGAGAAGTATCACCACAAACATTGCTGCTTACATAACCTGTATCATCATCTTTTACATTTTAATCACAGCATTACTTGGAAGCATTATCTTAGTAATAAATCTGATGCATTAAATAAGAAAGGGAACCCGAATCGAGTTCCCTTTCTATATTATCTTATTTCTTAGAGGTCTTCTTAATCTTGTTGGGGCGAACGCCCTCAAAGGTCATCTTCACAGGCTTTATTGTACCATCCGGATTGAATTCCAACTTGTCTATGCAAGTTACACGGTGGTTACCGTCAGTCTCTTCCAAAGGACGACGGTGATAGATGATGTAATACTCGTCCTTACCGGGAACCTGAATGACGGAGTGATGACCCGCACCACGTGCTATGCTCTCGTCACGCTCCAGAATCTTACCGATACGCTTGAAAGGACCGAAAGGACTGTCGGCAATGGCATATGCCACGCAATAATCGGGACCGGTCCAACCGCCTTCGCTCCACATAAAGTAATACTTACCATTACGCTTCAGCATGAAAGGACCTTCTACGTAAGTCTCGCTGGGAGTAACCTCGTGGAACTTCTGTCCGTCTTCCCACGGAATAATGCTAAGCAAATCGGGACTGAGCTTACAAACATTACAATGACGCCAACCACCATAGAACATATAGAACTGCCCGTCGTCATCACGGAATACAAACTGGTCAATGGGCTGTGCACCGTTCACAATCTCGTTAATAAGAGGCTTGCCCAAGGCATCAACGTAGGGGCCCTCAGGCTTGTCTGATACGGCAACGCCAATACCTCCTACCTCACCCTCGTGAACATCGTTACCGCCAAAGAAGAGGTAGAACTTATTGTTTGCCTCTATGATAGCAGGAGCCCACAGCGCCATATGCAGCCATGGAATGTTCTTCTGTTCCAACACACGCTCGTGCTTGGTCCAGTTCACCAAATCAGTACTGCTGAAAGCATCAAAATGCAACTGCTGTTTGTAAGGAGCACTATAGGTGGGGAAAATCCAATACTTACCGTCCAGGACGGCACCTTCCGGATCTGCATACCACCCTTCTGCAATTGGGTTGCCACTAGTCTTTTTCTTCTTGGCTTCTACAGCATTTGAGCCTAAGACAAGTATTGCAAGTGCAAGGATAAAGAATCTTTTCATGTGGAATATGACAATTAAATTAAGAATTGAAAAATGAAAACTATGAATTATGAACTATGAACTGAAAAACGTTCCCCCCACCCACTCTGTCGCAGCTTCTTCCTGCTGGAGCAAATGGTAAGAGACGAACGTTCCGTCCTCATCCAGCTCGACCACCAAAGGCCCCTCTATTATCTGCCCCTCGGCTGTCTGAATTCTATGGTAGGCACGTTTAATAATCATAACTGGTAACGACGCTTTAATCTGCTGTTTCCCTGATTACGTCTTATAGGCTGGGAAGGTTTCTCCTTTACCACATCAATCTTCTTCTCATGTGGCTGTTTGTCCCTAATCTCCAAAGGAGAGAGACGCTTAGATGGAAGATCAGGCATTGTATCGTGCTGCAGAGAATCTGTAAGCGTTGAATCAACCGCAACCGCCTCCTTCTTCTCAGCATGCATACGAATCATGGAGAGATCCTGCAAAAGAAGAATCATCAGGTTGTTCTCGCCCTTCTGCATTGTGGGCATAAACACAAAACCACTGATCTTGCGTAAGGGTACAGTGTCAAGCGGTGCACTGGGAGAGAATCGTACATCAAAGTTGTTGTTTCCCCTGACATACTGCGTGACACTCACAACAGAGTCATTCTCATACTGCAAGGAAAGAACGGCATAAGCCTCGCGGTCGATTCCCTGAGTGATATACTGTGTATGGAAGTGCCAGATAAACGAGTCACCCGTCTGATATGTGCTATCAGCCATCAAGGCAAACTGATAGATGTTCTGAAGTTTATTGGGAATAATACAAGCATTACTGTGATCAGTCCACACATTGGCAGTATCACCCTGACTGGTAAGATGACTGTACTGATTTTGGGTAGCCCTGGCATCTACACCGAATTTCTCTGCCTGAGCCTGTACTCGCTGACTTACATTCTTGTATATATCATTGAACTTCTCTGAATTCTCGAAATAGTAAACCAACGAGGAATCAAAGACAGCTTCCGTAATGTGGTGCTTCTTGAAGACTGCCTGAATATACCTGTAACGTGCAGCTTCAACGTCTCCGTCTGCCTGATCAGCCATTCCCTGTGCCAGATGGTAGTCAACCATTACATTCTCCATTTTCTTTTCCGAGAGAATGCCACTGGGTCGCTTTGGCTTACAGCCCATCAGCACACATGAAGCCAAAGTGAGGCAACAAAAAACAAAAGCATTACTCCTCATTACGTAATACCCTTTTATTAAAGAAGAGGAGCAATGCTATAACACCACATGATATGCAAGCATCAGCAAAGTTGAAGATGGGGCTGAAGAATATAAAATGCTCACCGCCAAATAAAGGTAGCCACGATGGCCAGTCCCACTCCACCAACGGAAAGTAGAACATATCCACCACACGACCGTGAAGCAGACTTTCGTATCCTGTTCCCCAAGGTACGAACTCGGCAATCATGGGAGCTGGCGGGTTATTGAATATCATGCCGTAGAAGACGCAGTCGAAAATATTTCCTGCAGCTCCTGCCATTATCAGAATCAGGCAAGTGAGATACCCCCATCCTATTCCCTTCTTTATCTGCTTACCGATATAATATATAAGGAAGGAAACGGCAATGATACGGAACGAGGTAAGGAACAGCTTGTCGAACAGTTCCATACCGAAAGCCATTCCACGGTTCTCTGTAAAGAGAATCTGGAACCAATCCGTTACATGTATACTCTGATGGAGGTACATACCCGTCTTCACAGCTATTTTAATTAGCTGGTCGGTACAGAGTATGCCCACCGAGAGTATTATGCTAAAGAGTACCTGCTTTTGCCTGCGAGACATAGACACGATTACTTACGTTTGTCACGTGCATTCTTAGCTTCAACACTAAGAGTTGCATGGGGAACCAGGCGCAGACGCTCCTTGGGAATCAACTTGCCTGTTTCACGACAGATACCATAAGTCTTATTGTCGATGCGAACCAAAGCCTGCTCCAATCCCTTGATAAACTTCTGGGTACGAACGGCCATGTTCATAAGCGTCTCCTTAGACAATGCCTCAGACCCCTCCTCCAACTGATGATAAGTGGGAGCTGTGTCGTCGGCTCCATTGTCATTACGGCGGGTAAGCTGATCCATATAGGCTTCATAGTCTCTACGGTTTACAGCCAACTTGTCCAGGATAATCTGACGGAACTCTTCCAGTTCCTCGTCAGAATAACGTTTCTTTTCTTCTTCCATGTTATTAACTTTTTTGTATTGTTAGTTCTTCTCCTAAGGTTATATTATCCGCCAAGACCTGTGAGGCGATATACTCACCATATGTCTTGACACATGCTTCATTATCTTCGTTCTTGGGAACGGTAACCTTAATGCGGTCTGTTATCTCAAGGCCCGTATCCTTACGCATCTGCTGGATGCTACGCACCAATTCACGTGCCACACCCTCCAGACGCAACTCGGGTGTAATAGTGATGTCCAGCGCAACAGTCAGTACGCCCTCACTGGTAACACTCCATCCGGGCATATCCTGAGCAGAGATCTCCACATCATCACGGGTCAGCTCGTAATCGGTACCCTCTACATTGATGGTGATAGCTCCGTTCTCCAACTGTGCTATCTGCTCCTGAGAAAGGGCTGTAACAACAGCGGCAGCGGCCTTCATCTGCTTTCCGAACTTCTTACCCATAACGCGGAAGTTGGGCTTCACGTTCTTCTCTACCATCTGCCCCTCGATGAACTCAATATCCTTGATGTTCAGTTCTTCCAGGATGATATGCTTCAGGAAGATGATTCCTTCCTTAATACTATTATCTGTAACAGGGATGGCAATACGCTGCAGAGGCTGACGAACACCAATCTTCTCCTTCTTACGCAGAGAAAGGGCCATAGAGCAGATCTTCTGGACGATGTCCATATTCTCCTCCAGCTTCTTGTCTATGACGCTCTCGTTGACAACGGGATAGCTGTCAAGGTGTACGCTTGTCTTAGCTTCGCCGAAGGTCAGATCACGATACAGACGGTCGGCAAAGAAGGGAGAAATAGGAGCAATCAGCTTGCTTACGGTCAGCAGACACTCGTAAAGGGTCTGGTAGCAAGCCAACTTATCCTGTGACATACCCTCGCCCCACAGACGCTTCTTAGCCAGACGAACATACCAGTTACTGAGGTTATCAACAACAAAGGTCTGGATGGCACGTCCTGCGCGTGTAGGCTCATAGTCATCAAATGCCTCTGTAACATCCTTAACAAGGGTATTCAGCTGACTCAGAATCCAACGGTCAAAGAGGGCACGCTCTGTATAAGGTACCTGAGGCTGGCTGTTGTTCCATCCGTCAACATTGGCATACATAGCCAACAGGCCATAGGTCTGGTGCAGCTTTACAAAGAAGCTACCGCTAACCTCCTTCACACCATCGGGGTCGAAACTGAGGTTATCCCAGGGAGCCGAGTTGGTAACCATATACCAACGAACGGGGTCTACACCATAAGTCTCTATACAATCAAAGGGATTGATGACGTTACCCAGACGCTTAGACATCTTAATACCATTCTTGTCCAGTACAAGACCATTGCTGATAACAGCCTTGTATGCAACGCTGTCAAAGACCATTGTAGCAATGGCGTGCAGAGTAAAGAACCATCCACGTGTCTGGTCAACACCCTCGGCAATAAAGTCGGCAGGATAGCAAACACGGCTATCGAGGGCCTCCTTATTCTCGAAGGGATAGTGAATCTGGGCATAAGGCATAGCACCTGAATCGAACCATACATCTATCAGGTCAAGCTCACGTGTCAGCACATCGCCGTTCTTGCCAACCAGTTTGATATCGTCAACGTAGGGACGGTGCAGGTCAATCTTATCATAGTTCTCCTGACTCATATCGCCAGGAACAAATCCTTTATCCTTCAGGGGGTTGCTTGCCATAACACCGGCAGCAACAGCCTTCTCTATCTCGTTATAGAGTTCCTCTACACTACCGATGCAGATTTCCTCCTTGGTATCACGGTTACGCCAGATGGGCAAGGGAGTACCCCAATAACGTGAACGGGAAAGGTTCCAGTCGTTCAGATTCTCCAACCATTTACCAAAACGGCCTGTACCTGTTGCTTCAGGCTTCCACTTGATGGTCTTGTTGAGTTCTACCATACGGTCCTTACAGGCGGTAGAGCGGATAAACCAGGAATCCAGGGGATAGTAAAGCACGGGCTTATCAGTACGCCAGCAATGAGGATAGTTGTGTACATGCTTCTCAATCTTGAAGGCAGTACCCTCTTCCTTCATCTCCAGACACAATACCACGTTCAGGTCCATATCCTTTGTGGCAGCCTTCTCGTCGTACTTACCATCTACATTATATTTGGGATCGTATGCATTCTTAACATAGTTGCCGCTATGCTTCCAGTATGATTCGTTGACACAGGTAGCAACAAAGTCGGGATTCATATCTTCCTTCACGAAGTACTTACCCTGGAAGTCAACCATTGGGCGGGTATCACCTGCCTTGTCTATAACAAACAAAGAAGGTATACCGGCATCCTTAGCCACCTTGGCGTCATCGGCACCAAAGGTAGGAGCAATGTGTACAATACCTGTACCATCCTCGGTAGTTACATAGTCACCGGGGATAACACGGAAGGCATCTGCGCTCTTGTCAACCACCTTGTCACCCTCCAGGGCACAAGGTTTCACCCAAGGCATCAGCTGCTGATAGTGCAAGCCTACCAGATCAGTACCCTTGCCACGCCACAGAATCTCTGTCTCCCTGCCTTCCTCTGCCTGGAAGTAAGCACTCAATCTGCTCTCAGCCAAGATATAGACAGCCTCTTCACCGCTATAGGGATTAGCACCCTTTACAGCTACATAGTCAATCTTAGGACCAACACAGAGTGCTGTATTAGAGGGCAATGTCCAAGGTGTTGTTGTCCAAGCCAGGATATAGATTGAACATTGAACATTGAACATTGAACATTTATCCACCACCTTAAACTGAGCGGTAACGGTAGTATCCTTTACGTCGCGGTAGCAACCGGGCTGGTTCAACTCGTGGCTTGAAAGGCCCGTACCGGCAGCAGGACTATAGGGCTGAATGGTATAGCCCTTATAAAGCAGGTCTTTGTTGTACAGCTGCTTCAGCAACCACCAAAGACTCTCAATATACTTATTATCATATGTGATATAGGGATGTTCCAGATCTACCCAGTAGCCCATTTTGTTGGTAAGGTCAGACCACTCGTCGGTGTACATCATCACATTCTTGCGGCAAGCATCATTGTAGTCGTCAACGCTGATCTTCTTACCGATATCCTCCTTGGTAATACCCAGACTCTTCTCCACGCTCAATTCAACGGGGAGTCCGTGTGTATCCCATCCAGCCTTACGCTTAACCTGGAATCCCTGCATGGTCTTGTAACGCAGGAAAGTATCCTTGATGGTACGACCCATCACATGGTGGATACCTGGATGTCCGTTAGCTGATGGAGGTCCTTCAAAGAAAACAAAAGAGGGACAGCCTTCACGTTCAGTAATACTTCTATGGAAGAGATCCTCTCCGTTCCACTGTGCCAGAACCTCTTTGTTCACATCGCTGAGGTTCAGCTTACTATGTTCTGCAAATTTCTTGCCCATATCGTATTTTGCTATTTACCTTATTTATTTGGGGTGCAAAGATATAAAAAAACATCTAAACAGCCAAATTTCTTTCCCACATAAAATAACAAGAGCCCCTGAAGAATCAGGAGCTCTCTTATTTGAAATTATGATATTTGACGTATATTTACACCTTAGGCAGCTTATCCAGGTATTCCTTGATTACCTCATCGCTGGGGATGATATCGGACATTGTGCCATTGTTGAACTTCTCATAAGCAAACAAATCAAAATATCCAGTACCGGTCAATCCAAACAGAATTGTCTTCTCTTCGCCTGTCTCCTTGCACTTCAAGGCCTCGTCAATAGCTACACGGATGGCATGGCTGCTCTCAGGTGCAGGCAGGATACCTTCTACACGGGCAAACTGGGTTGCAGCCTCAAACACTTCTGTCTGCTCTACGGCACGAGCCTCGAACAAACCGTCATGGTACAGCTGAGACAGGATAGGACTCATACCATGATAACGCAAGCCGCCTGCATGGTTAGCAGAAGGAATGAACTGGCTACCCAGTGTGTACATCTTAGCCAAGGGACAGATCATACCTGTATCACAGAAATCGTATGCATACTTACCACGGGTTAAGCTGGGACATGACGCGGGTTCTACGGCAATCACCTTGTAATCTGCCTCACCTCTCAGCATCTCACCTATGAAGGGAGAAACCAGACCGCCCAGGTTACTACCGCCACCGGCACAACCTATGATAACATCGGGCTTAACGCCATACTTATCCATTGCTTTCTTAGCCTCCAGGCCAATAACGGTCTGATGCAGCAGCACCTGGTTCAGTACAGAACCCAACACATAACGATAGCCGTCGCTGGTTACAGCAGCCTCTACAGCCTCGCTGATGGCACAACCCAGAGAACCGGTTGTATCGGGATGGTCGGCCAGAATCTTACGACCCACCTCGGTAGTAAGGCTAGGAGAAGGAGTAACGGTAGCGCCATAAGTACGCATTACTTCACGACGGAAAGGCTTCTGCTCATAGCTGCACTTTACCATATACACGCGGCAATCCAGACCAAAGTAGGCGCAAGCCATACTCAGGGCTGTACCCCATTGTCCGGCACCCGTCTCGGTAGTCACACCTTTCAGACCCTGCTTCTTGGCATAGTACGCCTGGGCAATGGCAGAGTTCAACTTATGGCTACCGGAGGTGTTGTTACCCTCAAACTTATAGTATATCTTGGCAGGAGTGCCCAATGCTTTCTCCAGGAAATAGGCACGCACCAAGGGAGAGGGACGATACATCTTGTAGAAGTTCTGTATCTCCTCGGGAATATCAAAGTATGGAGTATCATTATCCAGCTCCTGCTTGTTCAGGTCCTCGCAGAAGATGGGATTTAAGTCCTCCAATGTAAGAGGCTTGCCTGTTCCGGGATTGAGAAGCGGAGCAGGCTTATTCTTCATGTCGGCTCTTACATTATACCATTGTGTTGGTATCTCGTTTTCGTCAAGATAGATTTTGTACGGAATCTTATTACTCATTGTTCGGAAAATTGGTTAAATTGGTAAAAAACTCCGCAAATTTACGCAATTTACCTAACAATACGCAAGAAAACGGGTATTTTTTTTGTTATTCAAGTTTCGCAAGCAAAAATTTTAGGGGCAAGGAGCAAGAGGTTAGGGGCAAGAGGATGGTTATACACCTGTAATTCAAAATTCAAAATTCAAAATTACGCTAACCGCTAACCCCTAAGGCTGCGATTAAGCGAGAGGCGACTGAGGCCTTCAGAGTAGCCACTGAATGTGGCTGCGGCCTCACAAAGGGGAGTGAGTCCCCCACTCACGACGGAGGCCAGCGATGCTCGCATCAGCTTTTCCGAGCGTGAGCAGGCTCGAACGAAGTTCAACCGCTAACCCCTAACCGCTAACCCCTAATAACTCTCTGCCTCGTTGGGGAAATCGCCACTCTTCACATCAGTAATATACTGTCCGATGGCATCATTCATAATGGCACCCAACTGGGCGTACTGGCGCAGGAACTTAGGCTTGAAACCGGCATTCATACCCAGCATATCCTGGATGACAAGCACCTGTCCGTCGGCACTTCCGGCACCTATACCTATAACGGGGATAGAGATGCTTTGGCATACCTTCTGACAAAGGGCAGCAGGAATCTTCTCCAGCACCAGGGAGAAGCAACCAGCCTCTTCCAGCAACTTGGCGTCTTTCAGCAACTTGTCAGCTTCCGCCTCTTCCTTTGCTCTAACTCCGAATCCTCCGAATTTATAGACGCTCTGAGGGGTCAGACCCAGGTGTCCGCAAACAGGAATACCTGCATTGATGATACCCCTTACGGTATCAATAATCTCTTCGCCGCCTTCTAGCTTCAGGCCGTCCACACCAGACTCGGCCATCATGCGGACAGCATTGCGGATGCCCTCCTCACGACTAACCTGATAGGTACCGAAAGGCATATCGCAAATTACCATGGCACGCTTTACGCCACGGGCCACGCTACGGGCATGATAAATCATCTGATCTATGGTAATAGGCAAGGTGGTCAGGTTGCCTGCCATTACGTTGCTGGCACTATCGCCCACCAGGACGATGTCTACACCTGCCTGATCAACAATCTGTGCCGTTGTATAGTCATAACAAGTCAGCATGGCAATCTTCTTGCCATCCTTCTTCATCTGAATAATTCTCTGAGTAGTGATTTTCTTTGTATCCTCAACAATATATGCTGCCATTACGTGTTTTATTTTGTTTTTGCGGTGCAAAGGTACAACATTTTCAAACAAAAACCTTATCTTTGCAAAAATCTATAGCATTTTCCTTTTGAATGAGTAACACATTGTCTATATATAAAGCCTCTGCCGGAGCCGGAAAAACGTTCACGCTGACCGTTGAGTATATCCTGCTCTTATTGCGCAAAGGCCGCAAGGAATTCGAGCACACCCTTGCCGTAACCTTTACCAACAAGGCTACTGCCGAGATGAAGGAGCGAATTCTGGAGACCCTCTATGGTCTCAAACATAACATCCCCGAATGCGACGGTTACCTGAAGGTTATTCAGGACCGACTGCAGGAACTTGGTGAGGAGATGGGCGACGAGATGATTCGCCAGCGCGCAGGAGAGGCACTTAGCTCTATCCTGCATGATTACACCCATTTCCGCGTAGAGACCATCGACTCTTTCTTCCAGAGCGTATTACGCAATCTGGCACACGAGCTGGGCCTGACAGCCAACCTGCAGGTGGAACTCAACAACGACGAGGTCATTTCCCGTTCCGTTGACCGTGTGATAGAGAACATGCAGAACCGCAAGGATGTGCAGGGCTGGATTATGGATTATGTAGAGGAGCAGCTGCAGACGGGCGAGCGTTGGAACATCTCGGGCATGATAAAGCAGTTTGCCCGTTGCATCTTCGAGGAGGCCTTCCAGAACCGTTCCGAGGAGGAGCGTGAGAAGCTCTCGGATTCCCGTCAGATGACCGACTTCAAGAAGGAGATGCACGCTATCATCAACGGCTGCAAATCCCAACTCAAGGAGTCTGCTGATGCACTTGAAGCATTGGTTAATGAAAAGACACTCAACTTTGAACGTATCAGCAACGGAAGGATTTACCTTAGCTTCCTGAATCTGGTCAGAAGCGAGAAGATGGACAGTGCCTCTAATACTATCTACAAGGCGGCTGATGACTACGAGGTAATGCTGAAGGCCAAGGACAAGAACGACCCCATTCTGGTGGCAGATGCAAAGGAGATTCAGACGGCATTATCAGACCTGCTTCATCTATATGAGAAGAACAGCATCGCCATCAATACGGCCAAGCTCTCGCTTCGCTACCTGAACCCCTTGCGACTGCTGAACGTCATAGAGCAGGAGGCCAACACCATCAATGCCGAGAACAACCAGTTCAACCTGAGCAAGACCCCCACCCTGCTAAGCAAGTTGGTGGAGAAGACAGATGCTCCGTTTGTCTTCGAGAAGATAGGCACTCAGTTCCATAACGTGATGATAGACGAGTTCCAGGATACCAGCCGCCTGCAATGGAACAACTTCAAGGTGCTGCTACTGGAGAACCAGTCAACGGGCGGCAACGACCTCCTGGTGGGTGATATTAAACAAAGCATCTACCGTTGGCGTAACGGCGACTGGGCCATCCTGAAGAATGTCAAGCAGGAGCTGGCCGCTCTCTCGCCTCAGGACAAGGAACTACGCTACAACTTCCGTAGCAAGAAGAACATCATAGACTTCAACAATGCCTTCTTCCCCAAGGCAGCCAAGGCGCTAGACGATATTGAGCCACAGGCACGCTTTCAGCTACAGGACATCTATAGCGATGTAGAGCAGCTGACCTTCCAGACAAAGGACGAGGGCTATGCCTCCGTAACTCTCTATACCAAGAGCGGCAACTCGGCACCTGAGGATTACGAGGAAGGCATGATAACGGATATGATAACCCGAATCCGCAGCCTTATGAAGGCAGGCCTCACCACGCAGGACTTTGCCATCTTGGTACGCAAGAAGGGCAATGCCGAGAGCCTGCTGCAATGGTTCCACCAGTTGGCGCCCGATATAAAGCTGGTCAGCGACGAGGCCTTCCTGCTGGAATCCTCCGTAGCCGTTCAGATGCTGGTGGCAGCCCTCTTTGTGCTGAACGACAACAAGAAGCTGAACCCTATCCCCGAGCGTTACCTGCTGATGCATTACTATAGCGATGTCTTAGGACAGCCGCTCAGCATGCTCAATATCGCTGTGGACAACCCCGATGACCTCCTGCCGGAGGCTTTCACACAGCACAAGCAGGAACTGGCGCAGTTACCCCTCTACTTGCTTTGCGAACGCCTGTATCAGCTCTTCCAGTTAGACAGAATTCCGGGTCAGGATACCTATATCTTCACCTTTATGGACGAGTTGCAGAACCACCTTCGCAGCAACCCATCGGATATCCATACCTTCCTGCAGGCGTGGGACGAGAGCATCCACAACCACTCCATCCCGGCCGGAGAGGTAGACGGCATCCGCATCCTTACCATTCACAAGAGTAAGGGCCTTCAGTTCCATACCGTCCTGTTGCCCTATATGGATTGGACTATCGAGAAGGACCGCAACGATGATACCATCTGGTGTCAGACGGAGAAGGAACCCTATAACGCCTTAGGCTCGTTGCCCATCAATGCAGGCAAGAACATGCAGCAGTCGGACTTCGCCCCCGATTACAACGAGGAGCATTTACAACGACGTGTAGATGCCCTCAACATGATATATGTGGCCTTCACCCGTGCCGAGAGCAACCTCTTCGTCTGGGGACTCGCAGCCGAGAAGGAAGGCACCATCACTTCCGCCGGCGACCTCATCCGGGCAGCCATCTCTAATGGCCAATTCAAAGATTTAAATTCAAAATTCAAAATTCCCGAAGCTCAATCCCTTACGGGAACAAATAATTCTCAATTCTCAATTCTCAATTCTCAATTACTTTATGAGTTGGGCACTCCCGTGACCACTCACAAAGCAGCTAAGGCTGAACATAAGAACCGCATGAAGAGTTCGCACGAGAAGGAAGAGGCGCTAGAGGTTGTCATGGCTTCCAATGCTCCTACACTCGACTTCATGCAAAGTAACCAATCACGTAAGTTCATAGGCAGCCTGGGGTCGGAGGAAGCAGAAGAGACCGGTCAGCAGACATACCTGGAGGTCGGCAAGATCATGCACTATGTGCTCAGTCAGATAGAACATTCAGGCCAGATACAGAAGGTGCTCAACCGCTGTATGGCAGAAGGCATCATAACGGACAGAAAACTGATGGACGTGGTCATCAAGAGGCTCCAAAAGGGATTCTCTAATCCCAAGATTGCCCAATGGTTTGCCCCAGGCAATCAGGTGTTCAACGAGTGCAGTATCACCAGCATCAGCAAGGAGACGGGCGAGCCCTGCACCCTACGTCCCGACCGCGTCATCATCAACGGCAATATGATTACAGTCATCGACTTCAAGTTCGGTCGTCCTGAGGCGGAGCATCACGCCCAGGTCGAGGCATACAAACAACTGATGCACGCTATGTACCCCCAGAAACAGGTAGAGGGTTATCTATGGTATATTTATTCAGGTAAAACAGAGGAGGTAAAGGCATGAAGACATTCCTAAGTTTAGTAGCCCGCGACCTCCTTGAGCGTTTCGGCACCAACATGCACGATGTTACGGTTGTCTTTCCCGGCAAGCGTGCAAGTCTTTTCCTTAATCAAGAGTTGGCCATGGCTAGCGACACACCCGTATGGGCGCCTCGTTACATCACCATGAGCGACCTCTTCTACCGCCTCTCGCCCTACGTGAAGGCCGACCCCATAGACAGCATCACATCCCTCTATCAGATATTCAGCCAGACCATCCTCTCAGAGGAGATGCAGGAGGAATATACGTTGGATAAGTTCTGGGGATGGGGAGAGATTATCCTCTCCGACTTCGATGATGTAGACAAGCACCTGGCAGATGCCGAGGCCATCTTCCTAAATGTCTATGAGCTGATGCAGCTGGAGTCGTTGGATTATCTGACCGACGAGCAGAAGCAGACCCTTCAGCATTTCTTCCGCAATTTCTCTACCGAGGGCAATTCCCAACTCAAGGAGCGCTTCCTCCGCATCTGGTCCCAAATGCATGATATGTACACGCAATTGCGACAGAAGCAGATGCAGGCAGGTGCCGTATATGAGGGTGCCATCTTCCGTAGCGTGATAGAAAACCTCCGGCAGGATGATTCCCCCTTGCAGACATTACTGGAGAACAGGAAAGCCATCGTCTTTGCCGGCTTCAATGTGCTGAACGATGTGGAACATGCCCTCATGTCGGCCATCCAGAAGCAAGGCAAGGCCATCTTCTATTGGGATTACGACAGCTATTACGTTGAGAATCCCGAACATGAGGCAGGCGTCTTCATGCGTCAGAACCTGAAGGACTTCCCTTGCGCCCTTGGCAAGGAGCATTACAACAATCTGCGCCACCTGCAGGACGTTACCTTCATCTCCTGCAATACCGATAATGCCGCCGCCCGCTATGCCCACCAGTGGTTAGCCGGCTCTCATGACCCTATCGCCAACCATAATTCGGTTGTCTTGTGCAACGAGAACCTCCTCCAACCCGTCCTGCACTCCCTACCTCAGCAGGTCGGCAAGGTCAATATCACCATGGGCTTCCCCCTAACGGATGCCCCCGTCTATAGCTTTGTCATGGCCTTGCTATCGTTGCAGACCGATGGCTTCGATGCCACCCAACAACGTTTCCGCCACCCCTTTGTGCAGGCGGTTCAGCATCATGTCTACGCCCCATTTGTGCCCGAGGAACAATGGATCCGCTATCAGGCAACGGATAATGTGCAGTTGCTAACCTATCTGATAGAGATGGTGCAACAGGTAGGCATGCATTTCTCAGGCATCCAGGAACCCGATGTCTACGAGCAGCTTTACATCGAGGCTATCTTCCAGACGCATCGTATCCTGGGTAAGTTCCTGCAGCTGACCAGCCGCCAGGAGAATCCCCTATGCGTTCAGCACGTTACTTTAAGGCGATTATTACGTACCCTCCTTTGCAGCACCAGCATCCCCTTCCACGGAGAACCGGCACAAGGCCTGCAGGTGATGGGTGTGTTGGAGACCCGTTGTCTGGACTTCTCGCACATGCTTATGCTATCGGTTGAGGAAGGCATGCTGCCACGCAACACGCAAAGCAACACCATGATACCGGCTAATATCCGCGAGGCATTCAGTCTTACCACCCCTCGCCATCGTATAGCCGTCTTCTCTTATTACTTCTACCGGCTCATCCAGCGAACGGAACATCTTACCTGCGTCTACAACGAGAATTGCGTAGGTACCAGTAGGCATGAGATGTCGCGCTTCCTACGTCAGATGCTGGCAGAAACGGATATCCCCATCCGTACCCTTTGGCTCAAGAGCGAGAGCAGCATCCAGGATGTGCAGGAGCTTTCCGTTCCCAAGACGCCTGAGATTCTGCAACGCATGCTGGAGCGGTACGACCAGAATACCAGCGGCAAGAAAGCCATTCCGCTCAGCCCGTCTGCCATCAATACCTACATGACGTGCCCCCTGAAGTTCTTCCTTACGCACGTATCAGGCCTCCGAGCCGATGTCGACCCGCAGGAGGGTCTCAATGCGCCCCTCATAGGCGATATCTTCCATGATACGGCCGAGCTGATTTACAAGCGCATCATCCATCATACAGGCAGTCATATCATCCAGCGTAACACCCTTTCCGAGGTGCTCAATAATATGGAAGGCCTGGTAGGTCCCATCCTGGATATAGTCTTTGACACCATCTACTTCCATCCTGCCGACCGCTGGAACCGTACCGAAGAGGCTTGGAAGATGGTCTGCCGCGATACCCGTCCGGGCAACCAGTATACGGGCGAACTTATCATCATCCGTCGCGTCTTGATGCAGTATCTTACCAACCTCCTGCGTTACGACCTCCGCCACGCCCCTTTCCGCATCATCGCCACGGAAACCGACCGAATGTTCAATGTTCAATGTTCAACGGTCAACGTAACCACCGGAGGTCGCATCGACCGCTTGGACGAGATGGACGGACGCATTCGTGTGGTAGATTACAAGACAGGCTATCATGTGCCCAGCATCAAGGGTATGGATGATGTCACCAATACTGCCGGCAAGCACGAAGGCTATTTCCTACAAGCCTTCCTCTACTCCTATGCCGTCCTGCAAAACGACAAGCCCTCTTCTCCCTTGGTACCTGCCCTCTTCTATCCCGGAAAGGCGTACAAGGAGGACTACAACCCTACCCTCACCATCGGCAAGGATATGATAGAGGACTTTGCTCCTTTGGCAGACGAGTTTTATGAGAGCCTCACACATATTATAGAACAGATTTTCTCGCCCGACTACAGCTTCACCCAGACACCCGAGGTGAAGGACTGCGCCAATTGCGACTTCAAACTCCTTTGTGGCAGATAAGAAGAAATATATGAAAGAGATTGATCAGGAAGAAGCCATAGCGCGTATGCAGGCTTTCGCCAACGCCCGGAAGCCGTTTATCTTTGTTATCAGTTACGACAAGTCCCGCGCCATCGTAGAGGCGTTAGAAGATATAGACCCCTCCCAGTTGCTATACAACTTCAGCGGCATTACCAATATCCCGCCCACGTTGTCAGCCACGGAGTCAGAGATAGAATGGCAGTTCACCCAACCCTCGCGCCAGTCGTACCATCGTAGCTTTACCATGGTGCAGGATGCCGAGAGGGCTGGCAACAGCTACCTTGTCAACCTCACCTGTCGGGTGCCCCTCACTACCAACCTCTCCTTGCGTGATATCTTCCTGCGTACCAAGGCCCGTTATCGCCTTTGGATTCGTGGCAAGCTGGTATGCTTCTCGCCCGAGATATTCGTCCGCCTACAGAACGGCATCATCAGCTCCTATCCCATGAAGGGAACCATAGATGCCACCCTACCTTTGGCTAGGGAGCAGCTATTGCGCAACCCCAAGGAGGTTGCCGAACATGCCACCATTGTAGACCTGATACGCAACGACCTCAGCATGGTGGCGGACCACGTTACGGTAGAACGCTATAGGTATGTCGAGGAGATTACCACCCATAGGGGCTCCATCCTGCAAACCAGCACCCAGATAAACGGTCACGTACGTCCTTTCTTTCTGGAGCATCCTGGGCAGTTGATTATGCAACTCCTACCTGCCGGCTCCATCACAGGAGCCCCTAAGCCCAAGACCATGTCCATCATACATGGTGCCGAACCCTATGACCGCGGCTACTATACCGGCTGCATGGGCATCTGGCAGGATGGCAATATAGATAGTGCCGTAATGATACGTTTCGTGGATCAGGAAGACGGCCACCTCTATTACAAGGCAGGAGGCGGCATAACGGCCATGAGCGACGAGGAAAGTGAGTATAATGAAGTAATAGAAAAGATTTATGTGCCAGTTTGTTGAGACCATTTGCATCCAGGACGGCAAAGCCCGCAACCTCCGCTACCATATAGACAGGATGAACCGTACCATCCGCCAGTTCTTCCCCCATCTGACGTCTGTTACCGAGGCCGACCTGCTACCCCAGATTCCCCAGGAGTCAGGCCTGCAGAAAGCCCGCGTGGTATATAGTGCAGAGGGCATTACGGAACGCACCTTCGCCCCTTATGCACTACGCACCATTCAGAACATAGCCTTGGTAGAGGACAACGATATCAATTACGCCTGGAAGAGTACCGACCGCACCCCGCTCACGCGTCAACGAGATAAAGCCCCTCATGCAGACGAAGTCATCATCATCAAGGACGGATGCGTCACAGACACCTCCTATACCAACCTCTGCTTCTTTGACGGCCACGAGTGGTTCACCCCAGATACCCCTCTCCTGCCAGGCACCATGCGCCAGTACCTGCTGGACCAAGGTCTCATCAGGCCCCGCCGCATCCTGGCCACCGACATCCCCCACTACCAGAGGGTCAGTCTCATCAACGCCATGATGCAACTGGGTGAGCTCACCCTTGATGTATCAGGTATTCCAGGACTTTAAACAACGTAAATGTAGACATAAAACTGCCCCCATAACCACTACCCCTAAAGAGGAACGCTAATCAATTAACACAATCTTCATTTCTATGTCGTCAACGGGTCGGTCAGCACGTCCAGTAGCAGTGTTTTGAATCATCTCTACCACATCAAGGCCTTCCTCTACCTCGCCAAAGACAGTGTATTGTCCGTCAAGGTGTGGCGTACCGCCAATGTTGGAATAGACGTTGCGCTGCTCTTCTGTCAGCCCCTCGCCTGTTACCTTAGCCTCTGCCTCTGAAACCAGCTTGTCTTGTAGCTCCTGCAATCCCGAACGGTTACGCTCACGTCGCATCTGCATGATCTCGTCGCGATGCTGTGCGGCCAACTGCTGGAAAGCAGCCTGCACCTTCTGCATCACCAGTTGCTTGGAGAACTGACGTAGTTGCCCCTCGTTGTACACCTGCCCCCATACAATATAGAACTGCGAACCGCTGCTACGGCGTTCGGGGTTCACCTCATCGCCCTGACGGGCAGCAGCCAGGGCACCACGCTTGTGGAACAGGCCGTCCTTTATCTCAGCCTCCAGCGTGTAGTCAGGACCGCCCACACCCAACATCTTACCGGCAGGAGCCCCTTTGGAGTCAGGATCACCGCCCTGAATCATAAAGTCTTTAATCACTCGGTGGAACAACGTCCCATCATAATAGCCCTCTTTCACCAGCTTAACAAAGTTATCGCGGTGAATTGGTGTCTCATCATACAGGCGAACAACAATGTCGCCCAACATAGTCTGTATTTTAACTTTCATATCTCTTAATTCTTCATCTTGTTGATAACATAGATTCCCCCTGTTGTCAGACAGGCTGCAACGGCATAATTCCATACGAAAGATTCGTGCAGGCACAGGCAGGAGGTGACGGCACCCACAACGGGGATGAGAGAGTTCCAAATGGCTATCTTGCCCACGGGATTGCACGTCAGCAACTTGTTGTAGAGCGTAAAGCCTATGGTGGAGATGCCTATGAGCATGAGCAGATAGAAGAGGCCCAAGAGGGTAATGTTGGGCAGGGTTCCACCCATTAGAAGACCCGGTATAATCAGCAGGGCTCCACCTATGCCAAGGCTGTATCCCGTACCTACAAATACATCTACACGCTGTCCCAATCCTCTGGTCATGAGTCCTGCACTGGCTCCGCACAGGGCATTGAGAATAATCATGCCATCGCCAAGCAAGGTAAAGGAGCCACTCTCAGCGCCACCGAGATTTAATGTAAGGATACCAGCAAAGCCGACGGTACAACCCAGAAGTTTTCTGAACGTCAGTTTGTCGGACTTAAAGAACAGGCAGGCAAGAATTACCAAGACAAAGACACTCAGAGAGTTCAGGATAGCAGCTCTGCTGCCCTGACTATGCGAGAGTCCGATGTAGAAGCATGCGTAGTGAAGCGTTGTATTCAACAGCGTGAAAACCAAAAGAAAAAAGATGCTCTGTAAAACCTTAGATTTAAATTCATTCTTAAGCCCGAAGGAACGATGAGAAAGTCGGGCAATAGAGAGAATAATGAACCCTGAAATGAAGAAGCGGATGCCAGCAAAGAGCATCTTACTGCCCGTCATCTCTGTGGTAATCAGGAACTCGGCAAACCCAAGCTTGATAAACGGATATGCCCATCCCCACAGGAATGCAGCAATAAACGCAAAGAATGCGGCCCATAAGGGGCGTTGGAAAATACTGTTATTTGTCATACGAAATGTGGGCGCAAAGTTACGGCTTTTTGGTGTAACAATTATACCATAAATGAAATTATTCAGTCAAAAGGCGATGATTATCAGTTTTTATTTGTAGCTTTGCCACGTCATTCGGAAGTAACGACACCTAATTAAAGACAATTAACCATATTAAAATAATGAAAAGGAACCTTATCATAACAACCCTTATACTCTTTTCTACCCTACCCATGCCTGCCCAGGAGATGGTGATGAAAGTCCAGAAGACGGACGGAACAGTCGCCAAGACACGCGTGGCTGACCTGAAGCAGATAAACTTTCTGGGCCTGGACGAAGACGGACAGACACCGCAACCCTCTACAATGATTACAAGGCTGGTGAACGGTGCTGCCTTCCGAACAGAAATGCAAGAGGTGGGAGACATCACTTTTGCAGACACAACATACAACCTGAACAGTTCCGGCTACCGTGTTCTGGAAGCCAACGAGCTGTGCTGGCCCGAAGACCGCCTGCTACCATGCTTCCTTACCCCTGCCCCCACACTGAGGTCATTGGACATGAGCGCTGCAGGGCTAAGCAATGCGGAACGCGTGATGTTCTGCACACTGCAGGGTATTGTTAACCGTACCCGTCCACGCATCATCCTGTATAACCACAACGAAGAGGCCCAGACCCTATGGCCTCAGGCTCACAGCCTGAAGTATACTTCCGTCAACGGAACACCCTATTCTCTGGTAAGGCTATACAAAGACGAAATCAAGGGTCTGGTACTTTACAGCAATGAGAAGAGTGAACATTATGCCAACCTTGCCATCACCATAGCCGGACTGGACCGTCTACTGCCCGTTACGCCCGAAGTCAGGGACAAATTGATTGCTAACAGCCTTGACTTCCCTGTAGTGGAAGACCTGACAGGACTGACAATGAACACAGCACAGACCATTTACAACTACTTATACAACAACTACTGGAGCCGTTGTAACCACAGACTTCTTATCAGCGAGCGTCCCAACATCCCCTATGTGCATGACATTGGAGCTGCCTGCGGATCGGCCTGCGTATGGCTGGACCCCAGAAATGCAGGGGAAAAGGCTGTCCTGGACAAGATGCTCAAGGATATGACACCCGGCAGGGACTTCGTTATGGGATGGTATCCCGAGGAGCGCTCGGGCGTAGGCGAGGCAACAAAATACGGACTATCGAGCGTCCCCGGCGATTTCTTCGAGAACACTACTGTCTATACGGCTGTCAACAAACCCGTGAAGATAAGCCCCGTTCCCAAGCGCCCTAAGCTGGAGAACAAGGTCTATGCAACCGTCTATATCAGCGACGGCGACAATATCCAATACTGCCAGCATGCCATGGCCAAGATCTTTGAGCAGAGCGGCAGAGGCAAGATGCCCATGAACTGGACCATCAGTCCGGCCCTAGCCGACATTGCACCCATGATGCTGAACTACTACTACCGCAAGGCATCAACCAACGACTGCTTCGTCAGCGGCCCCTCCGGCATGGGCTATTCCATGCCATTCAATGGGTTAGGCGAAGGTAGCGGTACGTACTACTTATCATCTGGTCCGTTATTTGCTCCTTACACCAAACTGACGCAACGCTACATAGAGAAGGCAGGACTGCGAGTTATCACTATCTGGGACAATATTAGTACGGCCCAACGCAAAGACTTTGCCGACAACTGCCCCTACCTGTACGGACTGACCATCAACGATTATGAGAGGCAGAGTGGCAGACTGCAATATGCTGTAGTATCGGGATGGCTGCCCATCGCACCACAATACCCCTGCTATCGTGGAGACATAGACGGTATAACAGACTTCTTCAACCGTGACATCAAGAACTTCAAAGGCACTGCCCCCATGTTTGTAACAGGACAGGCTGATGTATGGAACCTGAAGCCCGACCAACTCATCGCCCTGAAGGGCAGGCTAGACGCCCTCTCGCCAGGCAATGTCAATATAGTCCGTGCCGACCACTGGTTCAGCTACTACAATGAAGCAAAACACCTGCCCTTCAACATCACCATCCTGCAGGATATGGAAATAACCTCCTCTCCTACCAAGACATACGCAAAGTATGCTGCCAACGGAACACCCTCTGACGGGTATATGTGGGTATCACAAACTGCCACCGATGCAGCATGGATACAGATGGACTTCAAGGAGACCTTCCAGATTAGCCGTTACGTGGTACGACATGCCGAGGCTGGCGGTCTGGAACCTGAACTGAACACACGCAACTACACAGTAGAAACAAGTCTGGACGGCGAGACATGGACAACGGTAGGAACGCATGTGGCTAACACCGACCCAGTAAACGACATCAAAATTACACCAGTTGAAGCACGTTATGTACGAGTAAACGTCACCAACGGAGGTAATGACGGCATTGTAAGAATAGGCGACATAGAAGTCTATGGCGCGCATTAAATACTCCTCAGACACTAAACTAAAAGCTGCAAGAAGGGGACTCAACATCTGTTGGGTCTCTTTTTTTGATAGCGGTAGCAAATTATTCGCTCTTAATTCTTCTATGTTCGCTTTTTTTTGTAATTTTGCACCCGCAATTGGTTCTCCTATGCCTTAAATCACAAGAAACAAGGAGCTAAGACGGGAACGCAGTGAGATTCTGCGACATTACCCGATGCTGTAAGTCCTTTCTGAAAAAGACGGTCAACAGTGTCACTGGAGCCAACCGGGAACCCTGACAGGGAACAAGGTTGAAACATAAAAACTCTGGGAAGACCGCACCGCCACAAGGATAAAGTCAGAAGACCTGCCTCTTGCAAGAAAAACGCCTGCCTGCGGGATTACGGGCACTGCGCTAATCTAACTCAGCCCTTACATGGGATGTGAAACCTACAAAGGTCACAGAACACACCTGAACTAACCTCCGTGAGACATCATGAGTGAGTGTAGATTCAGTGTAGTGTATAATTATGTATTAAAAATTAACAGATATGTTTAAAATCTTTACTGGTAATAACCTAGTTGAGGCCTATCATCGCCGAAAGAAAGAATTACGGAACGACTGCCTCATCTGCAAAGCTGCCAAACTGCTTCTGGCAATCATCATCGGAATTGTTATATGGGCACTCCCCACAGATGCATTCGGTATAGAGGGGCTGACAATCATCGAGCAGCGTGTCATTGCCCTATTCTGCTTTGCCACCATGATGTGGATTACAGAGGCTATCCCCTCCTGGACAACCTCAGTAGCTATCATCGTTATCCTGCTCTTTACCTGCTCGGACAGCGCCCTATGCCTACTCATAGACAAACCCGTAGAGGAACTGGGCACAGTCATCTCACACAAAGCTATCATGGCATGCTTTGCCAACCCCATCATCATGCTGTTCATTGGCGGATTCATCCTGGCCATTGCAGCTACCAAGAGCGGACTGGACGTGAAGCTGGCCAAGGTACTGCTGAAGCCCTTCGGCACAAAGTCTGAGAATGTATTGCTGGGCTTCCTGTTGGTAACAGGTCTGTTCTCTATGTTCCTCAGCAATACAGCCACAGCCGCTATGATGCTTACCTTCCTGGCTCCCGTACTGAAGTCACTGCCTGCCAACGGAAAAGGCAAGATTGCCCTGGCACTGGCCATCCCCATAGGAGCAAATATCGGAGGTATCGGTACCCCTATCGGAACACCTCCCAACTCTATTGCCCTCTCCTATCTAGGTGACCCCAACGGCCTGAACATTCAGATAGGCTTTGGAGAGTGGATGATGGTTATGTGCCCCTACGTTATTATATTGCTGCTCATCTCATGGTTTATCCTAAAGACCTTGTTCCCCTTCACACAGAAGAGAATTGAACTGCAAATAGAGGGTGAGACAAAGAGCGACTGGCGCTCTGTGGTAGTGTACGTAACCTTCGCTATTACCGTTCTGTTGTGGATGTTCGACAAGAAGACCGGTATCAACTCTAACGTTGTAGCCATGCTGCCCGTAGGCGTCTTCTGCACCTGTGGCATTATCACACGCCGTGACCTGGAGGAAATCAACTGGTCCGTACTGTGGATGGTTGCCGGTGGTTTTGCATTGGGTCTGGCCCTTCAGGATTCACACCTGGCAGAGCACCTGATCTCAACAATCCCCTTCGGTTCATGGTCACCCCTGCTGATGATCTTAGGCAGCGGTCTGCTGTGCTATGCTATGGCTAACTTCATCAGCCATACGGCAACAGCCAACCTGCTCTTCCCTATTCTGGCACTGGCAGGTATGTCAACCGTCTCAACCCTGGAGCCTTACGGAGGTGTAAGCACACTGCTGATAGGTGTAGCCCTCAGTTCATCATTGGCAATGATCCTGCCTATATCAACGCCTCCCAATGCATTGGCTCACGCCACTGGCCTTATAGACCAGAAGCAGATGATGCGCGTGGGTATCATCATGGGTATCATTGGTTTGGCCACAGGATATGTCCTGTTGTTCTTCATAGGCAAATACAGCATTTTATGCTAACCAAACAATAATTAGATACTTATTACTATCTGCATATTTTATTAACATTTGAAAAGCCTCAGCTGCGAAGCCGGGGCTTTTTTCTATATCTGTAAAAAAGGGCATACACTTGACCTAAGGCAAGAAAACAGTACCAAATGTGCGAAAGCAGTGGTATACTCTGATCTAATATTACAAAATAGCCGTACCTTTGCAGCGGATAACAAAAGGTACACCGTACCACAAGAGTAAAAAGATTGTTTTTAATTAAAGAAGAAAGGAGTTAATTATGAAAGAAATTCTGAACATCGCACTTGTTGCTCACGACTCCAGAAAGAACGAGCTAATAGAATGGGTAGGCTATAACGCCGAACTACTATCTAAGCACCACCTTTATGCAACTGGTACCACTGGTAAGTTAATCGGAGAGATTGCTTGCGGAACAGAGGATGAGCCCGAATACCCCTTTACAGGTAAGGTAACACGCCTGCTGAGCGGTCCATTAGGTGGTGACCAGCAGATTGGCGCCATGATAGCCGAAGGCAAGATAGACATGCTGATATTCTTCTGCGATAACCTGGCCATGCAAGGACACCAGAACGACGTATCTGCGCTAAGCCGACTGGCATCACTCTACAACATAGCATTTGCCACCAACCGTACAACTGCCGACTTGCTGCTTACCTCTACCCTGCTTGGTGATGAGTCGTATTCCCGTATTGTACCGGAGTGCATACAGCAATATGCAAACAGAAAGCTGAAATAGATTATCATTCAGCTTTCGTAAAGAAAAAAAAAAGAGTTGTCACAATTAAGTAACAACTTTTTTTTATTCCTTAGTTCTGCGATTAAACAGAGAGCGGCAAACGAGACTGAATGCTTTGAGAACCTTGAGTCTCTTTCGCCCTTCGAGCTATGCTCTATGAGCGGCAAACGAGACTCGAACTCGCGACCCCAACCTTGGCAAGGTTGTGCTCTACCAACTGAGCTATTGCCGCATGTCTAATACATTTCCCGCATTATGAGTGAAGAGGAGGAGACTCGAACTCCCACGCCTCGCGGCACTACCACCTCAAAGTAGCGCGTCTACCATTCCGCCACCTCTCCGAGAGGATATCTAAGAACTTGTGCCCAAAACAGGACTCGAACCTGC
>JAEEGL016995246.1_pt1 | contig 26263 bp, 22 predicted proteins | sample 9134231 | NCBI WGS metagenome assembly JAEEGL01 (sample SAMN16246548, study PRJNA631951) | gut metagenome | biome: gut microbiome; feature: rumen; material: fiber-attached | host: Bos | place: Iran: Karaj | collected 2018-10
AACAGGTCGGCCGCCATCTGGCAGACCACGTCGCTGCGTGCGCCGCCGCCGCCCGCAAACAGCGCCTTCACGGTCTGCTTCGAGCGCTTTTCCATGGTGGAAAGGCCGTGATACAGCTCCAGCAGGATGCCTTCGATAATCGCGCGGTAGAGATGATAGCGGGTATGGTAATCGGCAAAGCCCACAATGGCGCCGCGGGCGTGGGGGTTGGTGATGCCCGGCGTCCAGAACGGCTGCAGCAGCAGACCTTCGCTGCCCGGCGGGATCGCTTTGATCTGTTCGTCCAGATACTGTTCGGCGGAAATGCCGCGCTTGTCGGCCTCGCGCTTGTCAGCTTCACCGAATTGCTCAATGAACCACGACAGCATCCAAAAGCCGCGGAAGACCTCAAACTCGGGGTTAAACAGATCGTTCGGCACGGCGGGATAGGCCGGCATGAACGGCTGCGGCTCAAAATAGTCCCGAACCGCCATTTGCAGCGTGGCGGTGGTGCCGAACGACACGGCGGCCCGGTCGGCATGGACGACAGAAAGGCCCAGCGTTTCGCAGCCCTTGTCGGAGCCGGCGGCAACCAGCGGCAGACCGGCGGGGATGCCGGTGCGCGCGGCGGCTTCTTCGGTGATCGGGCCGATCACTTCGCCCGAGGGGATCAGATCGCACAGCTTTTCCTGCGGCACGTTGCACACGCAGCGGGTCAGTCCGCTTTCCTTCATCCAGCAGCGGTTTTTGTAATCGAACGGCACATGGCCGATCATGTTGGCCACGGAATCGACCAGGACGCCGGTCAGCTTATAATGAAGATAGGCGGGCAGCATCACATATTTTGCGGTCTTTTCCCAGATTTCGGGCTCGTTCTGCATCAGCCAGTTGGCTTTCGTGGCGCGAAAGAGAATGCGAACCGCTTCACCCATGCCGACCAGAGAGAACAGCGCGGACTTGGTAGCCGGGATCTGCCCTTTGTCGTCCGCCCGCCGCTCATCGAGCCAGAGGATGATGTCGCGCAGGGGGCGGTTTTCGCTGTCCAGGCACAGCACCGTGTCGCGGATGCAGGTCAGCGAGACTGCGATGATGCGCTCCAGTTTGGCTCGGTTGCGCCCCAACAGCTTTTTTGACAGATCCGCGATGGTGTCAAAATAAAAATCGGGCCGCTGCTCCGCCCAGCCGGGCTGTTTGGAAACATAGGGCGTTTCGTATTTTTGCTGAACCATGTCCTCAAAGCCGCCGGTTTCGTTGACCAGCAGACATCGGGCGCTCTGCGTGCCGATATCAAAGGTCAATACAAGCGGGTGTTCCATATGCGCTCCTCCTTTATACGTCTGTTTCTTTTAACACATTGCTCGTTGCGATGACGTTTACGCCAAGGCCGAGTACGTTTTCCAAAATGATGTCGCCGCGTCCGGGGCGGGTCGTTACGGTGACGCGGTTCACTTCGCGCATCACGTCGAAAATCCGATTCTTCGGAATCGGCGCAGAGACCCGCACGGGCAGCACCGGCACAGCGGGAAACGCGGTGCGCACGGTGGTGCAGATGGTGCGGCGCGGGTCGCGCCATTCGCTTTCGGCAAAGGCGGCGCCGCGTTTGCAGCCGTTGCCGGTGATCCGCAGGGCTCCGTCTTCTTCGGCAAGCCGCATCCGGCAGCCGCGCGGGCAGACGATACAGACCAGTTCCTTTGTCATATTACTCCGTCTCCTTCCCGCTCAGCCGCTCCAGCCGGAATTCCACGCGGCTGTTTTCGTTCAGGCCGCAGGCGTCAAAATCAATCGTCAGATGCTCCATTTCGGGCGGCCGCAAAAAGGCATAACGCTTTTTGAACAGCGCTTTGCCGTCTGCGGTCACATGCAAAACGCAGTTGTTTTCCTCCGCCCTGACACGGAAATAGACGTCCGTGGCCTGGTTGTTTTCGTTGAGGTTGAGCCGCTGCGGCACAACATAGAGCAGACCGTCCGCCGGCGTGACCGCAATCAGGGCGCGGTCTTTTGCCTGATACCGGGCGGCGGCTTCACCGGCCTGCTCGGCGTTTTGCGAAACATAGTCTACCAGATCGTTGACATGCAGCGCGTTGCCGCAGCAGAACACCCCGTCCACACTCGTCATGCACTGGCCGTCGCAGACCGGGCCTTTGGTGCGCGGATCCAGCGCGACGCCGAGCGATTGGGCCAGTTCGTTTTCGGGAATCAGGCCGACCGACAGAATCAGTGCGTCGCACGCAACCCGCTGCTCGGTGCCGGAAATCGGCGTCATGTGTTCGTCGACCTGCGAGATCTCGACGCCTTCCAGCCGGTCGGCGCCGAACACGCGCGTGACCGTGTGGGAAAGATGCAGCGGAATGTCGTAATCATACAGGCATTGATGCAGATTGCGCGTCAGGCCGGAGGGCGTGGGTTTTGCCTCATAGACGCCGAGCACCTTTGCTCCTTCCAGCGTCAGCCGGCGCGCCATAATCAGGCCGATGTCGCCCGAGCCGAGGATGACGCACCGTTTGGTCGGTATCTGTCCCAAAAGATTCGTAAAATGCTGCGCCGTGCCGGCGGTGAACACGCCGGCGGGTCGGGTGCCGTGGATGAAGACCTGCTTTGCCGTGCGCTCGCGGCAGCCGGTGGCCAGCACGAGCGCCCGGGCGCGCCAGACCGAAACGCCGTCGCGGCCGACGGTGTGCACGGCGAAGGCGCCGTCGGTCTTTTCGATTTTTGTCACGAAGGTCAATGTGCGTGTTTCAATGCCGCGCGCAGTCAGCTCGTCCTCGAACCGTTCGGCATATTCCGGGCCGGAAAGCTGTTCGCCGAAGCGCAAAAGGCCGAACCCGTCGTGGATGCATTGCTTGAGGATGCCGCCGAGGCGCGCTTCCCGTTCCAGCAGCAGCACGTTTGCGCCGTTGTCGTGCGCGCGGATCGCCGCGGCAAGGCCGGCGGGGCCGCCGCCGATCACAAGCACGTCGAAGCTTCCGGTTGTCATGCGTCGCCGCCCCCTTCGTTTTCTTTTGTTTGGCCAAATGTGATGACGGATTCCGCGGACGATTTGCGCACGTCGGACAGCGGCGCACCCAGGAATTCGGCAATGATCTTTGTCACGAGCGGCGAACAGAAGCCGCCCTGACAGCGTCCCATGCCGGGGCGCACGCGCTTTTTGACGCCGTCGAGCGTCGGTACGCAGATCGGCGCGTGCAGCGCGTCCAGAATCTCACCCTTGCTGATTTCTTCACAGCGGCAGACGATCTCGCCGTAGTCGGGATTCTTGCGGATCATCTCTTCCCGCGCCGCATCGTCCATCTCGCGCAAAACGGGAATGCCCTTGCGAATGGGATTGAAGGCGTTGTTCTTCTCCACCGGCTGCGTTTCTTGCAGCATGTCGACCGCCTTCGCCGCCATATCGATTGCGACGGCGGGCGCCGTTGTGAGTCCGGGCGACTGAATCCCCGCCACATGGATCAGGTTCTTCGTGTTTCTGCCCGGTTCCAAAATGTAATCCTCTTCAAACGTCGGCGCACGCACGCCGGTAAAATAGGTGATAATATCGCCCCGGGAAAGCGCCGGCATGGTCTGCGTCTGCTTGTCAAAGACCGTGCGGATGCTTTCCGGGTTTGTCTCGGTGTTTTCTTTTTCCGGCGTTTCAACAGCGTCCGGACCGATCAGCAGATTGTCGTGCACGGTATGCAGGATGCCGCCGCCCTTGGAATGGTTCTTGCCGTGGATCCGCAGATCCTTGACAGAAGCAATCGAATGCATATACGCGCCGGCCTTTTTGTCCAGAATGGAGTTTGTGCCGCGGCGCGGGTGGATAGAGTAGAAGCGGTCGTCCGCCATGGCGGCAATCTCTTCCGCGAACACGCCGGCCGCGTTGATGACCAGCTTCGGATAAACGGTGCCGCGGTTGGTCTTCACGCTGATAATCCGGTGATTTTCCACCTTCATGGAAAGCACGGCGGTATTCAGGCTGACCTGCGCCCCGTTCTGCACGGCGTTTTCCGCATAGGCGATTGTCAGTCCGTAGGGGCAAACACAGCCGGCACTCGGATTCCAAAGGGCAAACTTTGTGTCGGGACTGAGCTGCGGTTCGCGCCGCAGCAGTTCCTTGCCCGAAAGAATGCGCGTGTCTTCGATTCCGTCGTGCCGTTTGCGCCACAGAGCATACAGCCCGATGACAGGCTTCAGCGCCGCGGAGCGGAACAGGACATACTGCCCGACGCGATGAAAGGGGACATCGAGTTCTTTGCAGACGTCGGCATACATGCGGTTGGCGCGGCGGATGTATTTGTGCTTGAGCGAACCCTTGCCGAGGTCGATGCCCGGGTGCACCTCGCCGTCGTTGCGGCCCGAGGCCTGCAGCGCCAGGTCGGCCTCTTTTTCCGCCAGCAGGACGTCGAGCTTCCATTTTGTCAGCTCCCTGGCGACGGAAGCGCCGGAAATCCCGCCGCCGATAATCAGAACGTCCGGCGTCCGGCCGTCCAGCGCGGTGTCCTGCAGCGCGGGCAGGCGCATGGGCGCGGACGGCTCGCCGGCATACACGATGTCGTTGACCACATGCGTCCGGCTGTATTTTTCAGCCGCCAACTGGCAGGCGGCGACGATTTCGTTCCAGTCGGCGCTTTCTCCGCGCACAAAAACGGCGCCGTTTTCTTTTTCTGCGCTGAATTTTCCGCCGAAGGCCTTTTGCAGCTTTTTGTTGATCGCTGCTGTTTTCATGGGCGCACCTCCCTTGCCGTCTTCCGATTCAACTATAATCTATCGTTCCGGTTTTTGTCAATCGTTTTTCCGTCTTTCCTGCCCTTTTCAATCATTCCGAAGCGGTTTCCGTGAAAAAAGCGTTCTTCTTCAATGCGGGGGAACGGCGGCTTGCGTCAAAGTCCGACACGGTGATCCGGACGCGAAGCTGTCCGGCAGGTGTCGGCGCGATCCGGTATTCCCGCGCAAGAAAGCCGGGGCTGAGGTTGAAGACCGTCGGCGGGGCGGCAAGCAGCCGGCCCTGCAGCACTTCGACGGATGCGCCGTTGCCGATGAGCGGCAGTATCAGGCAGACCCGGTCGCTCAGGGCGGCGGGAACGCGGCCATCGACGGTGAGCGCGTCTTCCGTGAGCCGATAGTCCAGCGTGCAGCCGCCGCCGGGCAGCGGCTGTCCGTTTCGGCCGCAAAACGCCGTTTCGGCCTGCAGAGACGGGCGCTCAGCGGTTCCCGTGCAGGTCAGAACGGCCGTCGGGCAAAAATGCTGTGCATAGTCGTTGCCGTCGACGGTCGCTTCCAGCCGCGGACAAAGGCTGCGGTGGGTTTCGGGCTGCACGGAGCGCTGCTGGTTGTGCGGCTCCTTCGGCGTCTCATCGATTGCCCCGGCGGCAAGCAGCGGGCCGGCCGTTTTGTGCCAGAGCAGGCTGATGCTGCCGCCGGAGGCATGCGCGGCGCCGCGTATCGAGCAGTCATAACCGCTGACATCCATGCGCCATTTGCCGCAGGCAAGGCGGTAAACGTCGAGCTCCGGATAATACCGGATCGACGCCGGCCGGTCAGACGGCAGCAAAACGCGCGCAAACGCCGGGATGCCCGCGTCCAGCGCGGCGGCAAGAACCTTCGCGTGGCAAAACGTGTGGTGAACGCACGGCGGTTCTCCGCGTTTGGCATAGTCCGGCCCGCCGGTCAGCAGCCCGTTTTGCGTGCAGCGGCGATACAGCTCAAAATTGCGCCACGCCGCTTCGGCAAACACGGGATCCTCCCTGCCGAGCGCGAACAGCGCCGCCTGACACCCGTCGGCAGTCCGGCTGCCCCAATAGGTCCATTTGAACGACCGCGTGCCCGTGCTGTTGTCCCAGGCGCCGTCGGGCAGCATCCACAAAAGCTGGGCGCGCCATAATTCGCGGCAGCGGTCAAGCGCCGTCCGGTCGCCGGCGGCTTCGGCATAGCGGCTCAGGCAGGGGAGGGTTTCCTCCGCGTTGTAACCGCCGACATCGATCGCCCGGCAGCCTTTAGGGGAACGAACGTCGTTTGGGCGTCCCTCGCCGAAGAGCAGGTCGTTTTCGCTGGCATGGCGCAAGCAATACGCGGCAAGACGGCCGGCGAGGGCCTTGTAATCGTCGTTGGAAAAATAGGTTCCCAACAGCGCCATGGCGCAGGCGTTTGCGGCATAGTAGTTCAGATAGGCGGGCGTCTGCCCGGCCAGGTGGCGCAGCAGCCAGTCGCCCATCTCCGCAAGGCGGGCTTCCCACGCGGCTTTTTCCGCCGCCGACAGCAGATCGCCGTGATAAAAGAGCGCGTCGTGCAGCGCGATGGCCGCAAACACGGTGACGCCCTTCCAGTCGGATTGAAAATCGTTGCGGCAGCCGCCGTCGCTGCAGCGCATGTTGCGGCTCCAGCGAAAGAGCCGCTTTGCCGCGGTCAGATAGGCGCTGTTTCCGGTGTGGTGCGCGGCGCAAAGCAGGGGATAGACCGCTTCATGACAGCGGCCGTGAACGCCGCCGCAGGCCGGACACCGGATGGCGCCGTCCAGCGTTTCGTTGTCCGGTTCGGTAATCTGCAGCCGAACGAGCGCATCGCACCACTGCGTCAAAAGCGCGGTGAACTGCTTTTGTGCGTCTTCTGCCGTGATACGCATGCCGATCCCTCCCTGCTTTTTTTGCGTTCAAACGGGACGCAGACAGTTGCCGCAGTCTTGCAGCTTCCTGAAATGCGGGCGTTCCTCGCCCGTTCGATTGGGTGAATGGAAGGTCAAGAGCAGCTTGCCGTCCTTCCAAAACAGCATGCCGTGGCCGCCGTCGTCGGTCACCAGCGGCGGCAGATGCTCGAATTTACCGTTGATTTTGCCGTTTTCCGACCGCGCAACGCATTCGGCGTAACCGGTGGGCAGAATGGTGGACCAAAGCAGCAGCAGGACGCCGGCCTCGGTGCGGTAAAGAAACGGGCCGTCGGTGACATAGTGCTCGCCGGCGGGCAGATGCGGCATTTCCGGCAGCGAGGAGCCGTAGAAGATGGTTTTCGGCTTGCCCGCGGCGGCCCTCAGGTCAGGCGTCAGGGGCATGTATTCGATGGTGCCGTCAATGATTTGTATGTGTTCGTGACAGAACACCATATAGGGGGTGCCGTCCGCTTCGATATACAGCGTGCCGTCCAGACATTCCCATTCCCGCGGCGTGACCGGGCCGTCGGACCACGGTGCGAACGGGCCGCGCGGATCGGCGGCTTTCAGGATATAGGTGCCGCGCCGGCCGCTTTCGGCGGTGAAGGTGGCAAACATATAATAGCTTCCGTTGTATTTGTGGACCTCCGGCGCCCAGTTGACATGGCGGTTGAAGCCGTTCGCGGCGGAATCGAAGCAAACCTGCGGGTCGCTCCAGGTTTCCAGATCGCGCGACAGATAGACGTCAAAGCCGGCGGTTTTCTGGCCGAAATTTGCGGCGCGGGTGCCATAGAGATAATACAGCCCGTTCTCATACAGGATGAACGGATCGCGGATATTGATGTCGGAGAGCTTCACGGCAGACAACACCTCCTCTGTTGCTACTATTATACAAAAGGATGCGGTTCTTGTAAAGAGAAGGGATCCCAAAACACCGCAAAAAGCTTCATCTCGCCCAAAAAGCAAGCGCGAACGTTTATTTTTTTCGGCTTGTTGCATATTGTATTCCGGCGGGCGGCATGATACAATAGCATACAGTATTTTGAAGAAAGGAGGCTATTGCAATGAAAAAGATCATCTGCAAAAGAGAGTATGACACCGAAGTGTCCACGCTGATCGAAAAGCGCACCAGCGGCGCGTTCGGTGATCCGGCCGGCTATGAAGAATCGCTCTATCAGACCCCGAAGGGCTACTATTTCCTCTATGTCAACGGCGGCGAGGATTCTCCCTATAAAAAGGAAGACATCAAATCCGTGTCGGCTGCAAAAGCGCAGGACTGGCTGAACAAATAAGTCATACAAAACAAAAAACGTCTTCAGAATCCGTTCCGAAGACGTTTTTCTTTTGCTCAGATTTCTTTTTGCAGCGGGCCGTCCGGACAGCGCGAAAGTGTGGCGCCGCTGCCGGTGCCGTTTTGCTTCACGACCTGATCGCGGCGCGGGGAATACATCCGGAACGAGCTGACGGTGCCGATCGACTGAATCTGCAGCTGAACGAACACGGGGAACAGCAGGGGAATCACCTTATGGCTGCTGCCCGCGTTCCAGATGGTGGCGGCAAAAGCGGCGCAGTTGAAGAACACGCCCCAGAAGTTGGTGTTCAGCAGCTTGCTGCTTACGCTGTTCAGCGCGCCGCGGCTGAGTTCCTGCCGGGCGGCAATGGTGCCGCTCATGGAATAGTGGTTGCCGCACCAGGCCTCCACGTTGTAATGGGTGCCCAACGCGCGCGAGCGGAACGCAAAGCTGCCCGCGGAGACGCCCTGGTTCGGCGGCAGCCGATAGGCGCCGACCTGCAGTGTTTCGTTTGTCAGGTTTTCAATATAGATCCAGGCGTGGCCGAAGACGGACGCGCTGGACTGGCGGTAACAAAGATACATATCCGCCACGTGGTTTTCGTTGGTTTGCGCGGCGGACGCGGCGGGTTCTGCCGGTTTGCTGTCGGGTTCTGTTGCCGGTTCGGACGCCGGTTCGGATGACGGTTCGGACGACGGATCTTCTGTGGAAAGTAAACTCTCCTGTGTGGCACCGGTGTCGTCTCCGTCGGCGGCAAGCGTGGGCGGAAAAATCGACAGCGCCAGCAGCAGCGCCAGCAGCAGGGCAAGAACAGGTCTGAAACGATTCATATAATAAAAGCTCCTTTTTCTTAATGGACTTTAATCATAACATCTCCGGGCGGTTTTGTCAATGCGAAAAAAGAAGCAGGGCGCTTTCGCATCCCGCTTCCCGAAATCCTACGATCCGATTTTCGACCTCTGACTTCTGTCTTCCGGCTTCTGGCTGCCCGTCCGTTTCAATCATACTTTTTTGACAGCATCGCTTCCGCCGTTTCCCGATCGATCTTGCCCGTGTTGCAATCGATCATGACCTGCACGTCCCTGTCGCGCAGATCATAGCACAGCCAGATCACATAGGCAACAAGGCCGCCGATGGCCGGAATCAGCATGAAGATCATCCAAAGCATCCGCAGCGCGTGGGGCGTCTGCGTTACACCGCTCGCCTCCAGCTCCTGAAACGAGGCGACCTCCACGGTCTGCCAGCCGACCGAGCGCAGGCCGAGCAAAAACAGTCCGAGTGCGCTGGCGATGGAGCCGGTCAGCTTTGCCATAAAGGTCTGCACCGCAAAAGTGATGCCTTTGGCCTCGGTGCCGCTTTTGAACCGGCCGTATTCCGCGCAGTCCGGCGTGAACATGAACATACAAAGGCCCATAACCGACAGCGGCAGGGCGCGCAGCGTGAAAAGCACAATATAGAGCCAGACATGCGCATAGCCCGCCAGCCAGGTAATCACGCTGAGAATCACATACAGTAACGTACAGACGCGGTATACCTTCATCTTGTCGAATCGGCGAATCAGCTTCGGCAGCAGCAGAGCCACAAACAACTGCGGAATGGAGCCGATGGCGCCCACGACGATGGCAAACAAGGCGCTGTGGAACAGATAGTAGGAGACATACAGTTGGAACGCGTTGCCGATATTCAAAGCGGAATAGAAGAACAGACCGACGTAATAGATCAAAAGATACTTGTTTTGCAGCAGATAGGAAAACATCCGCCGGATCGAGAACGTCTCTTCGCTTTCGGCGTGGAACCGCTCCTGCAGCTTGAACGATGCCGGCAGCATGAGCGCCAGCGCCAGCGCGCACAGCAGCGCCGAGATCATGCCATAGCCCATGCCGACCTTTTCGCTGATCAGAACGGTGGTCGCCGTGCTGGTGATGCCGACGCCGATGTAGGTCCAGATGCTCTTATAGGACTGGATGGCGTTGCGCTCGTCCAGATTCTGCGTCATACTGGTCAGAATGCCGAAGATCGGCACGTCGCACAGGGTGTAGGCAGTGTCCCAAAGGATGTAGGCCACCGCAAACCAGCAAAGCTTCACCGCCTGGCTTGAGCCGCGCGGAATGATGAAGGTGAGGATGGTTGTCAACGGAATCAATATCGTGGACACGCGGATCCACGGCAGATATTTCCTGCCGCTTTTGAACTTGACGGCGTCAAAGATTACGCCGAACAGCGTGTCGTTCACCGCGTCCCAGATCTTGACTGCCAGCATGACCGAGGCGGACTTGATCGGGTCGACGCCCAAAAACAGCAGATAGGTGGTCAGGCACACGTTGAACAACGTGTAGATCACATTCTGGCCCGCAAAATAGGAGTAATAGCTGTAGCGTTCCAACGGCTGCGTCGCCCAGCCGTCCGGCGTTTCGAGCAGCCGCCTCACTTTCGTCACAAGTTGCATGGCGCCGTTCCTTTCTCAACATCGTTTTTGTCACGGCTTCATTATATTGGACTGCAGCCGCCCTTGTCAACCGCGTGGCGGGCGTTTTTATGAAATCTAATATTCCGAAACGATTGCGCTGCGGCGGAAAACGGTGTATAATGCAACCGGAAGATCAAAAAGGGGGACGACAGTTTGAAACAGAGCTTTTCCTTTCTTCTCACGGTACTGCTGCTTGCGGCTTGTCCGTTCGGTGCGCTGGCTGCTTCGCCGGTCAATCCCTTTGAACGCGGGGTGCTTTCGTGCGAACGCTTCCGGATTCCCGCGCTGCTGACCTTGCGCGACGGCAGTGTGCTCGCGTCGGCGGATCTGCGCTGGAACCACGGCACCGACGCGCCGCAGAATCTCGACATCGCTTCGGCGGTCTCAAAGAACGGCTATGACGGCTGGGCCTGGAGTGTGCCGTGCCGGTTCGACGACTACGCCGACGGCGCGGGCAGCAAACAGAGCGCCGCCTATATCGACTCCGCGCTGCTGCAAAGCGAAAGCGGCCGCGTGTTTTTGCTGTGCGACCTGTTTCTTTCCGGCACGGGCTATCCCAACGCGCAGAAGGGGAGCGGCTGCGTCGAAATCGGCGGCAGGCGTTATATCGCCCTCGCGGCGAAGGGCAGTGACGACTATTCATATTACATCGCGGACTTTTCCGGAGACTTTGCCCCGGTGCTGCGGTTCGCCGGCGAAAAAACGCCCTACAGCGTGGATCGGGAATACCGGCTTTACAAGGACGGCGTGCTTTGCACCATGGCGCAAAAGGACGGAAACGAGCAGCCCACGGGCCAAACCGCGGCGCAGACGGTGTTCTATGCCGCGGCCGATCTGCATGTGTTTCCCACGCCGTTTTTGTGCCTGCGCCACAGCGACAACGGGGGTAAAACCTGGAGCGCGCCGCTTTTGTTGAACCCGATGGTGAAGCGCGACGGCGAGGCCTTTCTCGGCGTCGGTCCGGGCCGCGGGACGACCGTGCAGGTCGACGGGCGCGAGCGGCTGCTCTTTCCCGTCTATTCCAATGAGAGGGGCAGGGAGCACGCGCTCACGGTCTATTCCGACGACGGCGGCGCAACCTGGCATCGCGGCAGTGACGTGAAGCGCGCCTTGCTGCTGAAAAAGACCAGCGAATCCCAGATCATCTCCCTGCCGGACGGCACGCTGCGCCTGTTTTCGCGCAACGGATCGCACTTTGTTTCGTTCTGTGACAGCGCCGACGGCGGCATCAACTGGACGAAGGCCAAAGCGGATTTCGCCCTGCGCGGCACCAAAAATTGCATGGTATCGTTCCTCAACACGTCGAAGACTGTGGGCGAAAGGCCGGTTGTGCTGTGCTCCATGGGCGGCAATGTCAAGGGCCGTGCCGACGGTGTCATTCGGGTCGGCGTAATCGGCGAGCAGAACAACATCGACTGGATTGCGACCTGCCCGGTCAACACGGGCTTCTTTGCCTATTCCTGCCTGACCGAGCTTCGCGACGGCCGCTTTGCGCTGCTGTTTGAGGACGAGGCGGCCCATTTGTGCTACCGTGTGTTCGCGCTGCGGGACGACGGCACGCTGGAACCCGCCGACGGCATTGCCCCGGTATCCCCGGCGAAGCCGTCGCTCTTGGATCGGCTGCTGGCCCTGTTTGCAAAGCTGATGACAGCCCTTCGCCACTGACGGGCTCAATCAAAAAGGAAATTCCCCGGACACATATGGGGGGCTGTTGGATTTCAGTGAAGACGGCGTTTTCTTCGCCCAAAGGCTACACACAGGCACGCCGAGGGCGAAACAACGGCGAAAAAGAAAAACGACAATGGGTAGGCTTGGCCCATCCAAAAAGAACGAAGAAGAACAGGGCGCATGATTTTTTGCGTCCTGTTCTTTTGATGATGAAATCGTTTTTCTTTTGGCCTTCGCGAAATACAACAGCCTCGAATGTTTTATTTGTGCCAGGCAAGCTTGTAGGCCACCGGGTACAGCACGCGGAACTGCGCAAGTGTGGTGCGGCTCGCCGAAGCGGGGTCGTTGATGGTGAACGACGCGTCGCTGAGTGTTTTTCCGTCCCAGCCGGTCACTACGCACCAGTGCTGGGTGCCGTTTTGCTTTTTGCTCCCGAAGATCACGGGCTTGCCGTTTTGCAGCACGTCGCGGATCTGGCGCAGCGGGTCGCTTTCGGCCAACGCCGTTTCATAGTCCGCCGGCCAATAAAGCGTTCCGCCGGGCATATAGCGCAGCTTTGCGGCCATCTGCTTCGGCGTCACGGCCTTGCCGGTACGGAACGATTCCGTCATGGCAAGGCAGGTTGTGGTGCAGCCGATGGTGCCGATTGTGCCGCCGCTTGTGCCGAGGGAAACATTTTTCCAACGCGCATCGGTCTGACTGTAGCGCGGCACATCAAAGCGGATCGCCTGCGCCGCAAGATAGCGCGACGAGACATAGCCTGCAAAGCTGCCGTGATACAGAATCCGGCTCCAGCCGTTTGACTGCGAAAGCACCGCAACGGCCTCGCCGTCAGAAAGCTTTGCCTTCACGTCATATGCCGTGCCTGCGCCCTTGCGCACATTGAGCAGCGCGCCGCCTGTGTTGACCGTCGTATGGAACGAGCCGGCATATACGGTGAGGTAATCGCCGTGGCAATAGCCCGTTTTGGCCCTGTCATAGCGCACCTTCCACCAGTCGCCGCTTTTTTCCAGCAGCGTCACAAGTGTGCCGTCGGGGAGCTTGTCCGCAATCGGCTTGGCTGTGGAAGCGCCGGTGCGCACGTTGAGGTTCAGCTTACCCGTCGTCACCTTTGCCGCCGCCGGGCTGCCGGACGCGGCGAACGCGGGCAGACAGAAGGCCGACAGCAGCAGGAAACACACAAGCGCCAAAGAAAGAAACCGTTTCATGTGTCACCTCCTTTTTCGGGGGACCCGAAGGGATGGTGAGATCTCACGGTTCAGAGTATAGCACGCCTTTGCCGCTTTGTGAAGGGGCCAAATGCTGGAAGCGGTCAGGGGCAGGGGACCGTGCACAGTAAGCGTCGACAGTCGACAGTCAACCGTTGACAGGGACGCGCCGAACGCGGGTGGCTGCGGCAGACAAGCACCCGCGAAGGGAAGGGCAGCGCATCCGTCAGGCCGCCGAAACGGCGGCGCTACGGGGCGCTGTGTTTTCATAATTCAATCTCGCAGCAGGCCGCCGATACGGCGGCGCTACGATCCGTTTCCCCTCGCGGTCGACCGGTTCCTTTTATCATCGGCCTTTTCCGCGTCCCCGTTCCCTGCGCCCTGTTCCCTGACGACTGACGACTGTTGACTGACGACTGCGCCTTCGCGGTCGACCGGTTCCTTTTATCATCGGCCTTTCCCGCGTCCCTGTGCCCTGTTCCCTGTGCCCTGTCCCCTGAAAAAACCGCCCCCTTGCGGGAGCGGCATTGTAACCGTTCATCGGCGACGAATCAGTGTACCATCCAGGCAAACAGGAAGCCCGCCGTTTTTTTCGGCAGCTCCTTTTCGTCCCAGCCGAGCTTTGCGGTCACGCGGCCGGGGATGCTGCGGTTTTCCACCGCTTCGCCCGGGGCGAACAGGTCGTCGGCGCCATAGACGAACAGCGGCACATTTGCGCCGGTGTGCTTGCCGGCGTGATAGGTCATTTCGCCGTTTTCAAGATAGAGATCGCCGGTTTCGTGGTCGGCGGTGATGACGACCAGCGTGTGGCCGTCGCGGCGGGCGAACTCGACCGCGGCCTGGATCGCATTGTCGAAGCTCTTCACTGCCTCGGCGGCGTTGGCACGCTTTTGGGGATAATCAACGCCCTCGTCGGTTTTGTGCGAATGCTTGTCGATGTGAGCGCCCTCGATCATGAGGAAAAAGCCCTTGTCGTTATCGGCGTTCAAAAGCGCAATCGCCTTGCGGCTCATTTCTTCCAGCGTGGGCGTGCCCGCAGGAGGCGTGAGCCGCCAGACCTCTTCGCCGAACTGGCCGAAGCTGCGCGTGCCGGGCTGCAGCGCGTCCATTTCCGCTTCGGTGGAAAGATAGATCCAGCCCTTCTTTACGGCGGCCTTCGGCGTCGCCGCATCGGCGTGCATGCCCCAGATCAGATCCAGCTTGCTCTTGAACTGCTGACGGGTAATCTCCTTCGAGAGTGCGCGGTCGGGACAATGGACGGAATAGCCGCCCGGGGTTGCGCCGGTGGTGCGGTCGGTGGTCACAATACCGGTCTTCATGCCGTGGGCGATGGCGGCTTCGGTGATGCTGCGCGGACGGACGAACATGCCCAGCGGATCGAACCAATAGACGCCGAGTCCCCGGTTCAGGTTGCGCACGCCGCACGAAAGCGCCGTGGCTCCGGCGGCGGAGTCTGTCACCTTATGCGAGAACGAGCGGGTCATGCTTTGGCCGCGCAGATCCGGCGCGGCGTCCATGAACAGGTCGTAGCCCTGCTCCCTGGCCAGCAGCAGATGGTTTTCGCCCATTCCGTCGCCGATCATGAAAATCACGTTTTTGACTGCCGGAACGGCCTGTTCGGTTGCCCCAAAGGCGGGCACCAGCAAAGCCAGCACCAGCAGCAAACCGAGCAGCAACGCGGGGACTGTTCGCTTCATGAGTTTCTACCTCCTCGTTGATGGCGCAGCCGGGTTCCGGCCGGCGCGCCTTTTTCAGCTTTCAAAAAACGCTTTGCAGGCCCGATAGGTGCTGTAAACGTCGGTCTTTGCCACCAACTCGAACGGCGCGTGCATCGACAGTACGGGGACGCCGAGGTCAAGCACATTGATGTCGAGGCTCGCGAGGAAGCGCGCCACGGTGCCGCCGCCGCCCTCGTCGACCTTGCCCATTTCGCCGATCTGCCAGTGGACGTTCGCCCGGTCCAGCATGGCGCGGATCTTGCCCAGGAATTCCGCGTTGGCGTCGGAGGCGCCGCCCTTGCCGCGGCCGCCGGTGTATTTGGCAATCGAGACGCCGTGGCTGACGAAGGAGCTGTTCGTCTTGTCGAACACCTGCGAAAACGTCGGGTCAAAGCCCGCGGTCACGTCGGCGGACAGGCAGTCGCTGTTGTGCAGCACATGGCGCGCCTTGACTCCCTGCATATCGGCGAGGTCCTCGATAAAATAGCGGAAGAACGAGGAGGCGAGGCCGGTGTTGCCGTCGGAGCCGATCTCCTCCTTGTCCGCAAGGACAGTCAGGCAGGTGTACTCCGGCACGTCGAGCGTATACAGCGCTTCCATCGCCGGGTAGGCGCAGACGCGGTCGTCGTGGCCGTAACCGCCGATCAGCCCGCGGTCGAAGCCGATGTCGCGCACCTCGAACGCCGGCACGGCTTCCAGCTCGGCGGAGATGAAGTCGTTTTCGTCAACGCCGTATTTGTCGAAGAGCAGCTTGAGGATGTTCAGCTTGACCAGCTCGCTGCCCTTGTCGCTCTTGAACGGGCGCGAGCCGATCACGACGTTGAGCTCCTCGCCCTGAATGCCCTCGGAAAGCGTCCGCTTGGACTGCTCCTTCGCGAGGTGCGGCAGCAGATCGGTGATTACGAACTGCGGCTCGCCTTTTTCTTCGCCGAGCCGGACGGGGACGACCGTGCCGTCCTTTTTGACGAACACGCCGTGCAGCGACAGCGGGATCGCCGCCCACTGATACTTGCGGATGCCGCCGTAGTAATGCGTTTTGAAATAGGCCAGCTCCGCGTCCTCATACAGCGGCGTCGGCTTCATGTCAAGGCGCGGAGAATCGATGTGCGACGCTGCAATCCGGAGGCCCTCGCTGACGCTCTTTTTGCCGAACACGCAAAGAATCACCGATTTTCCGCGGTTGTCGTAATAGACCTTGTCGCCGGTTTTATAGCTGCCGAACGGGTCAAACGGCACAAAGCCGCGTTGTTTTGCCTTCTCAATGATTGCTTTGTTGCATTCACGCTCGGTCTTGGCGCGCTGCAAAAAGGCCTTGTAGCCGTCGCAGAACGCGTCGGCGGCTGCCAGCTCATCGCCGTGCGCTTTCATGAAATGGTCGTTTTGGATGCACAGCCGCTCCCGAAGGGCTTCTGCCTCGGTTTTTTCACACATAAGTGAACCTCCTTAGAGTTGATATAAGAATTGATAGATTTTCTGCACACGCAGCACCTTATCGGCATACTGTGCCGTGGCGGGGAAGGGCACGCTTTTGAGCGTTTTGCCGTCGTCGGAATACTGTGAATTTTGCAGCCATTTTTCCACATTGCCCATCCCGGCGTGGTAGGCGCAGATTGCCGTATGCGGCGTTTGGAACTGCCGCAGCAGGATCGAGAGCATCAGGCAGCCGTAGCGGATCGAGGTTTCGGGATCGAACAGCGCGTCGTCGACCAGCGTTTCTTCTGTCTTGGTTTGCAGCCAATGGAAGGTTTCGGGCATAATCTGCATCAGACCCCGCGCCCCGACGGGCGAAACGGCGTTCGGATCGAATCCGCTTTCGCATTTGATGACTGCGAACACAAAAGATTTTTCCAGTCCGTACTGCTGCGTATATGTTTCGACAAATTCCGTGTGGCGCAGCGGATATAATGAATGCATCACGGTGCGCACGCCAAAGAAGCCGCAGACCGGCAGCAGCGCGCACAGCGCAAGAACGGCGATGCGGCCGAACGTTTTTTTGTGTTTTGCCATAAACTCACCTGATACGGGAAACTTCGTCCTCCAGAAGGAAGGGCGGATAGTTGCGGATCACGTCGTCCGCCTGGGAAAGATACCAGCCGTCGTCCTTCTGCATCTCCATGCGGGCCTTCGCCTGCGGTTCGCTTAATCCGTCGCGCAGCAAAATCCGCTGCAGCCGCACGTCTTTGGGTGCCGTGACGACGATGATTTTGTCGCAGCGGCCGCGGCTCGGGCTTTCGAGCAGCGCCGCTGCGTCGAACAGGCAGCGATCGTACCCGGCTTTTTCGGCTGCTTCCAGCTCTTGCTGCACCAGCGCGTCGATTGCGGGATGCGTGATTGCGTTGAGCAGGTCAACACCGTTCGGCACCTCATGCAGGCGCTGTACCAGCGCCCTGCGGTCAAGCGAGCCGTCTTCGCGCAGCAGATCGCCGCCGAAGGCGGCGGCAAGCTGATCCAGCACGGGCGAGCCGGGCTCTGTCACTTCGCGGGCGAGCAAGTCGCCGTCGATCACATACCAGCCCTTTTCACGCAGCAGCGCGGCCACGGTGCTTTTGCCGGCGCCGGTTTTGCCTGTCAGGCCGTAGCAGATCATGGCGCACCTCCCAGATCGATCACGCGGAACGCCGCGGCGCGCACGAGCCGGTTGAACACGGCAAGGCCCACGCCGTCCATTTGCGGAAAGCGGGCGAACACGGTTTTTGCGCCCCGCTTGTCCAATTCGCGCAGCGCGTCGAAGATCTTCGCCGCCTGGGCGGCACCGTCGGTTTCGGCCCCGAAGGCCACGGCGGGCACGGGAAGACGCGCTTCTTCGCCCGCAAAGCAAAGCGCCATGGTGCCCTCCGTTTTCTGCGCTTCCACATAGGCGCAGAACTGCGCGAACGAGCCCTTGAGAATCGTTACGGGCGCGGATGGTGCGTAGTGCTTGTATTTCATGCCCGGGGAAGCGGCGGTCTGATCTTCCGCCAGCCGGTGGAACACGGCGTCGTCGATGTCGATTTCACCGAGGATGCTCCTGAGCATATCGGGTGTGACGCCGCCCGGACGCAGCAGCCGCGGCCGTGCGCCGCACAGCGATACCACGGTGGATTCCACGCCGACCTCGCACGGGCCGGCGTCGAGAATACAGTCGATCCGGCCGTCCATGTCGTCTTTGACATGCTGCGCCGTGGTCGGGCTCGGTCTGCCCGAGCGGTTGGCCGAGGGCGCCGCCAGCGGCACACCGGCCTTGTCGATCACGGCGCGGGCAATCGGGTGCGACGGCATCCGTACCGCCACGGTAGAAAGGCCGCCGCTGACCGTGTCGGAAACAAGACCGCTCTTCGGCAGCACAATCGTCAGCGGGCCGGGCCAAAAGGTCTGCGCAAGCCGCATCGCGTTGTCCGGAATCTCATGCACCAGCGCGTTCCACTGAGAAAAAGCGCTGATATGTACAATCAGCGGGTTGTCGGCCGGTCGGCCCTTGGCGGCGAAAATGCTTTTGACTGCGTCGTCATCGAGCGCATTGGCGGCAAGCCCATAGACTGTTTCGGTCGGGATGGCGGCAAGTCCGCCGCGCCGCAGGATCGCGCCGACCGTTTCGATCGCCGGGTCGTGCGGATCACTGACGCAAAAGTACTGTGTGTTCATGCGGGATTGTCCTCGCTTGCTTTCATTTTTTCGGCGGTATCTGCCGTGATCAGCGCGTCGATGATCTCGTCCATATCGCCGTTGAGGAACTGTTCGAGCTTATAGACCGTCAGCCCGATCCGGTGGTCGCTCACGCGCCCCTGCGGATAGTTATAGGTACGGATGCGTTCGCTGCGGTCGCCGGTGCCGACCTGGCTTTTGCGCGCGTCGGCAATCGAGGACTGCTGCTTTTGCTGCTCAAGCTCAAACAGCTTGCTGCGCAGCACGCGCATCGCCTTGTCCTTGTTCTTATGCTGGCTGCGCTCATCCTGACATTCCACCACAAGCCCTGTGGGCAGATGGGTGATGCGGATGGCGGATTCTGTTTTGTTGATATGCTGACCGCCCGCGCCGCTGGAACGGAAGGTGTCGATCTGGAGATCGGCGGGATTCAGCTCCACTTCCACGTCTTCAGCCTCGGGCAAGACGGCCACTGTCGCCGTGGAGGTATGGATGCGGCCCTGCGATTCGGTTTCGGGCACGCGTTGTACGCGGTGGACGCCGCTTTCAAATTTGAAGCGCGACCATGCGCCCGCGCCGACCACAAGAAAGCTGATCTCCTTGAAGCCGCCGAGCTCTGTTTCATTCGTACCGAGTACGTCGATCCGAAATCCCTTGCGCTCGGCATACATGCTGTACATGCGGAACAGCACCGCCGCGAACAGGGCGGACTCTTCGCCGCCCGCGCCGCCGCGGATTTCGACAATGACGTTTTTGTCGTCGTTTTCGTCCCGGGGGAGCAGCAGCACGCGCAACTGTTGTGACAGGGCTTCCAGGCAATCCTTCTGCGCGTCATATTCCTCCTGGGCCAGCGCGCGCAGCTCTTTGTCGCTTTCGCTTTCAAGCAGCGTCTTCGCTTCGTTCAGTGCCGCCTGCGCAGCCTTATATTGGCGAAAGCAGGTCACGACCGGTTCCAGCCGTTTGCGCTCCTTCATCAGCGAGGCGAACGCCGCCGGATCCGACACAACTGCCGGATCGCACAGCTTTTCTTCCACTTCGCAAAAACGCGCTTCCACCGCGCTGAGCTTTTCGATCATGCTTCCTTTGCCTCCGGTCGGGTGATCTTGCGGATGTTCTTTTCGGCCTTGCTGCGCGGAAGCATCACCTCATGACCGCAGCCGCGGCATTTGAGCTTGAAATCCATGCCGGAACGCAGCACGTCGAATTCACACGCGCCGCAGGGATGCTTCTTTTTCATGGTGAGCACGTCGCCGACCCGCACGTCCATCCTTCGGTCGCCCCTTTCACATCAAAACTAATATCATATTATACCAGCATTTCCCGAAAATATCAATCATGCGCCGCAAAAAAGAAGAAAATGCGTGCGAAGTACAATAAACCCGGTCCGTCTCGCATAAGTATGAAAGACGTATCACAGAAGAAAGGAACCAGACAATGAAACAGTATTACCCCGAATCCTACCTGATCTCCACCGAAGAAAACCGCCTTGCGCTGTCCTCCGTTTCCGCGCTCAAGGACGCGTGGTACAACGGCAAGACGCTGGAAGCCCGCGCCGTCATGTGCGACAAGGATCATAACCTGCGCGTCGATCTCGGCGCCATGCGCGGACTGATTGCCCGCACCGAGGGCGCAATCGGCATCAGCGACGGCTCCGTACGCGATATTGCAATTATCTCGCGGGTCAACAAGCCCGTGGTCTGCCGCATTCTCGGCTTTGCGCCGGATACAAACGGCGAGACGATTGCGCTGCTCAGCCGGCGCGCCGTGCAGGAGGACTGTCTGCGCGACTATGTGCGGCAATTGGAGCCCGGCGATGTGATCGACGCCGTGGTGACCCATATGGAGCCCTTCGGCGTGTTTTGCGACATCGGCTGCGGCATCAGCGCCCTGATGCCGATCGACGCGATTTCCGTGTCGCGCATTCCGCATCCCTCGGCGCGGTTCCGCCCGGGACAAAAGATCAAAGCCGTCGTGAAAGCCCGCGACGAACTCGATCGCGTGACGCTCAGCTATAAGGAGCTGCTCGGCACCTGGGAGGAGAACGCCGCCTTCTTCAAGCCCGGCGAAACCGTACCCGGCATCGTGCGCTCCGTGGAACGTTACGGCATTTTTGTGGAGCTGCGCGAAAATTTGGCCGGCCTTGCGGAATATGTGCCCGGCGTGGAACCCGGACAGCACGCAAGCGTGTATATCAAGAGCCTGATCCCGGCGCGCATGAAGATCAAGCTGATCATTGTGGATTCCTTCGACGCGGCCTATCCGGGGCCGCCGACACAGTACTTTTTCACCGGCAAGCACATGGATCGATGGGTGTATTCTCCCGCCGTCTGCCCGAAGGTGATCGAAACCGACTTCCGCCAGCCGGTCTGCGTCTGACGGCAACGCTTTTTTGCAAACAAAAGAATCCGCCCACAGCTTCGGGGCGGATTCTTTGATTTCGGAAAGCGCGTTTCCCGGTGGGGGGATTACGGTTCAGGTTTCGTCAAAACCCTTTGCAACAGCCTTGTCGAAGATGGCGGTGACTTCTTCGTCGGGCGCTTTGTCAAGCGCGGAGACCAGCAGACAGCACAGCAGACCGACCGCAAAGCCGGGCACGATTTCATAGATCCCCGTGGAACCGGTCAGGAAGATTCGCCACAGCACGTCGACCAGTGCGCCGCCGACCACGCCGGCGATGGCGCCCTTGTAGGTCATGCGCCGCCAGAACAGCGACAGCAAAATCACCGGGCCGAACGCCGCGCCAAAGCCGCCCCAGGCGTTGTCGACCATCGACATGATGGCGGACGCGCCGGAACCGCGGCTGCTCGCGATGAAATAGGCCACAACCGCGACCGCGATCACGATCAGGCGGCCGATCCAGAGCACCTCTTTGTCGGAGGCGTTCTTGCGGAACACGGGCTTATAGATATCGCTTGTGAACGAGGAGGAAGCCACCAGCAGCTGGGAGTCCGCGGTGCTCATGGCGGCGGCCACGATGGCGGAAAGCAGGATGCCGGCCACGAACGGCGGGAACAGGTCGGTGGCGAAGCGGATGAAGATACGCTCCTGCATGCCGGCTTCGATCAGCTCAGCACCGTAGAACGGGCGGCCGAGGATGGCAATCGCGATGGCCGCGCCCAGCGAAAGGATGACCCAGACGATGGCGACCGCGGCGCTCTTTCTGACCATGGACGGCTTCTTGATGGACATGAAGCGCACCAGAATGTGCGGCATGCCGAAATAGCCGAGGCCCCAGCCGAAGCCGGAAACAATGTCCTGCCAGGGAACGGTGAACGGGTTGGGGTTAAACGTGTTGACGGTGCCGTCGGAGAGCATAAAGCTCAGCTTCGCCATATCGGGATCCTTGACGAGCAGGACAATGATGGGAATCGCCAGCAGCGCCAGCAGCATCATGATGCCCTGGAAGAAATCGGTCCAGCAAACGGCCTTGAAGCCGCCGGTGAAGGTATAGGCGATGATGATGAGCGCGAAGATCAGCAGCGCGAGAGACTCCTTGCCCTCGAGCTGCGGAATTACGGTGAGCAGGACGGTTTTGCCCGCCACGAAGGACGACGCGACATACACCGTGAAGAACACGAGGAACACCACGGCGCAGATGATCTGCAGCGCCGGGTTCTTCGCCGCAAAGCGGTTTTTGAGGTACTGGGGCAGGGTGATGGAATCGTTCGCCGCGCTGGAGAAGTTGCGCAGCCGCTTGGCGACCAGCAGCCAGTTGAGAATTGTGCCGAGCATCAGGCCGATGCCGATCCAGACCTTGCCCATGCCAAACGCGAGGATGGAGCCGGGAAAGCCCATCAGCAGCCAGCCGCTCATGTCGGAGGCCTGCGCGCTCATCGCGGCGACCCAGGGACCCATGGCGCGGCCGCCGAGGAAATAGTCCTTTTCGCCGGCGCTGCGGTCGCGGACGAAGAAAAACAGGCCGATGCCGATCACCAGCACGAAATAGAGTACAAACGCAAGTAATTGTGGAGAGAACATGGTAAAAACTTCCTTTCCGAAAAACGGTACCGCAGCAGTATAGCATACTTTTTTGCAAAACGCAAGAGAGAACGAAGTTTGGAAACAGAAGATAGACTTTTTGGGTGTGATACTCTTCTTTATCCTTTGTTATCAGAAAAATATAAATAGACTAAAGTCTATACTTAATCATATACTTATAAAAAATAAAAAACGGGGTGCAACGGGAAACCGCCGCACCTGACGTCGAAGGATCTGTGTGCAGCCGGGCGGCCGATGGCCGCCCAACGCTATTTTTTCAGCCCCGACAAAAACATCGGCAGCACCTCGGCTGCATACGCCTGCAGCGAATAGTTTCCGGCGCACAGGCACCAGTCATACAGCAGCGCCCGCTCCGCCATGGCGTAGAGCCGCACGATGTCGTTGACGCTCTTTTCCGTGGTGATCTCTCCCTTTGCCTGTCCCTGCAGAACGATTTTGCGCAGCAGCTTGTAATAGACGCGGTTCTGATCCAGCAGGTGCTTTTCGCCGCGGGTCGTCAGTTGGGTGGAGTACAGCCGCGTGAGCAGGTCGATGTCAATTCTGTTTTCGATCATGCCGAACAGCTCGCGGTTGAGATAGCACAGCGCGTCGAGGCAGGGCATGCTGTCGTCAAGCGATGCGGCCAGCGCCTCATAGGTTTCGTCGAACAGATAGGCCAGCGAGCCCAAAAGCGCGTCCTTGCCATCGAAATAGTGATAGAACGACCCCTTGGACGTGCCGGAAAGCGCAATGATCTCGTCCACGGTGGTGTTGTCGTAGCCCTGCTCATAGAACAGCTGCCACGCCGCCGAGACGATTTTGCTCTTGGTCTGTTTGCTCGCTTTTCTTGCCATGTGCGTTCTCCTATCCAATATAGTTCATCGGATTGACCTGGACGCCGTTTTTAAGCACCTCAAAATGCAGGTGCGGCCCGGTCACATTGCCGGTGGAGCCGATTTGGCCGATCTGCTGCCCCTGGGTTACCGTCTGGCCGACGCGGACGGTGATGGAGCCGGGCTTCATATGGGCATAGCGGGTGCAAAGGCCGCCCCCGTGGTCAATCACGACGGTGTGGCCGTAACCGCGGTAACCGTTGTGCGCCTCCACCACGCGGCCGGCCGCCGCCGCAATGACCGGAGCGCCGGTGGAATGGCCGCCGGGCTTCACAATATCCACGCCGCCGTGGAAGCTGCGGCCCGAGATCCGCGCGCTGCGATAGCCGAAACCGGACGAGGTGGCATAGGCGCCGACCGCCGGCCAGAGCCAGCCGGTGCGGTTCGATCCGCCGCCCGCGTCACCGTAGCTCTGATAGGGCGAACCGGTGCCGACCAGCAGAATCTGCGGTACGGGGGCCTTGGTCTGCTGCACCGAGACGACGGAGGTGCCGACGGATTTTCCGTCGAGATAGGTGATAGCCGCCGTGGTCACCTGCCGGCCGTTTTCGCCCGTCTGCAGCAGCTTTGTGGTGCCGGCGCGCAGGGAATCGCTTTCGCGGCGCACCGTTTCAAACGGGACAACGCCGCCGTAGGTATAGAATTCCAACTCCTTGATGTGCACATAGTCGGTCTGCGCCGCCGCCAGCAGCTTTTGCCCGGCGGTCAGCCGCTCCGGGTCAAGCCCCGGGTTCAGCGCGCGCAGGGAGGCTTCGTCGGTTTTTGCCGCGCGGCAAACGGTCTTGAGCGTGTCGCCGGCTTTTACGGTGTAATAGCGCGCTTCGCTTTTCGGCGTGCGCAGCGTGCGTTTGAGCGCCACCGGATCCCAAAGCGTCTTTGCGTCGTCGGGATACAGGCCCTGCACATAGGTGATCTCTTCCACAAAGGCGACGGTTCTGCCCTTGGCGGCCTTGGCGCGCACGGGTTCGATCAGGCTTTCAAAGGCGGCCACCGCGTCGCTCTCGTTGCGTACCGCGCACAGAAAGGCACCGTCGATGAAGATGCCGCAGGCGTGAATCAGCGGCGCTTCGGCCAAGGCGAGCATGGATTCGCTCAGCTTGGCGCTGCCGCAAAGGGCCGTCGGCGACACGCGCCGAACACGATAGGACGGCAGAGCGCCCAGCACCGACGACAGCGACGCCCGGCTTTGGGGCAAGAGGTCGCGCAGATCGTCCATCGCGCGGCGCGCCGTGGCTTCGTCGGCGGCATAACCGACTACCGTGTTGCCCAGCCGCACCTCCAGTGCAGGTGTTTTCGCGTGCAGTCCGGATCCGACGAGCACCAACGCAAGCACCGCCGCAAGCGGCAGCAGCGCGTTGCCGAGGCCTTGCCAGAATCGCTTGCGCTCATGCAGCGAACGCCGCAGATAGCGCCGCAGCGCCCGCAAAAAGACGCGCCCGCGGTTTTGCTCGTTGCGCTTTGCGCCGGTACGCAGCATCAGAAGGTCGCGCCGGATACCCTGCACATCCTCACGGAGCATCAGCAGCGCCGCCTGCGCTTGCATGTGCAGACGGCGCAGGATATAGCGTGCGCCTTTGACTGCGACGACCGCGCCGGCAAAGCCGTAGCGCCAAAGCAGCGACAGCGCCAAAGCTGTCCGCGTGACGACCAGATCGCCCAGCCGGGCCACCCAGAAAAAAGGAAACCACCGTTGGCGCCGGTTTGCAACGACAACAGCGCCGGTGTCTTCCGGCAGCAGCACGCGTTCGGCCTCCCGGCCGTCAAACGCGGCGTAGCGCTCGTTTGCCATGGCGGTTTTCCTCTCCTTTCCGGGCTTCTCCCGTTAAAGTGTCAGCGCACCGAAATCGGTGCAAAGGTATTCATACAGCCTGTCTGTTGTCTGAAAGCCAAGTTTCTCATACATCTGCCGCGGAGCATCGTCCGCGTCGGCGTGCAAAAAGAGCAGCCTGCCCTCGTTCTGCTTTGCCAGATGCCGCAGCAGCGTTGTGGCAACGCCCCGGCCGCGGAAGGCTTCGTCCGTCAGCAAACCGTCGAGACAGACGCAGCCGTCGTGCAGGAAGGTATAGCACATACAGACGAGCCTGCCGTCGAGATACCCGCCGTGATAGGTCAGCTTTTCATAGAGCCGCCGAAGGTTGCAGCGGGTAAAGCTTTCGCCGTAAACGGGGCCATAGTGCTTGACCTCCAGCATTTCCGCTTCGGCGAGTGAGGGTGCGGCGAATGTGACGCGCGGATTTTGCCGCCAGCCGTCGCAGGCGGAACGCAGCGTCATGGTCAGCGTGACGCTTTCTTCCAGCCCGAAGGCGCTTTCCAGCGGGGCGTCGCTTTCCAGCTTCAAAAACGGGGCCCCGCGGTCCTGCTGATACCGGCGCGCGGCGGCGACTTCCTCTTTTGTTGGCTGACCGCTGCAAAAAAAGCAGTTGTGGTCATATTTGTCCGGCAACTGCGGATCCTCCCACTTGGTGAGATGCGCCGAGAACGGGCGCTCCGTTGCGAACAGCAGCGCCAGCGCCCGTTCGGTTTTTCGGGTGCGGGCCGCGATCTCCTGCGCCGTCATGTTGTCGGATACACGAGGTCGTCCGGCGTCCAGTCCTTCAGAATGGCGCACATGGCGGCGGCTTCTTTTTTCGCGCCGGCGAGGTCATGGTCGCGCCAGTTGCCGCATTCCTTTGCGCTCACGCCGGGCACGTCGCCCTCAAACGAAGCGCAGAACGCCAGCGCGTCGCGCACAAGGTCGATGGCCTGCTGCGGCGTCACGGTGTCGCGCACGATGAAATAAAAGCCCGTGCGGCAGCCCATGGGGCCGAAATAGACCACGCTGTC
>JAEEGL011770021.1_pt1 | contig 26262 bp, 23 predicted proteins | sample 9134231 | NCBI WGS metagenome assembly JAEEGL01 (sample SAMN16246548, study PRJNA631951) | gut metagenome | biome: gut microbiome; feature: rumen; material: fiber-attached | host: Bos | place: Iran: Karaj | collected 2018-10
CATGCGGAACACAACTTTTTCAGTGACGGGCGGTGCGGAAAGGTCGAGTCGCATCGCGTCGATTCCGCCGAGAAAATTCGGCATGATATTCGACAGTGCCAAACCCGCGATTACCAATACAAGAATATCGAGCCGTGACCCGGCACGTGTCACGGCAGGCCCGGCCCCTTCTTGGCTGCTGTCATGCCGGAGCCGCATGGCGGCCCGAAGCCCAATCCAGATGACCATAAGAGCAACGCCGCCCCAAAGTACCACGTCGCCGCCGGAAGAAAGCAGCAGCCCTGTTTTCCCGTACCAATGGAAAATCCCCGATACATTGCCGTCAGCAAAAAATCCACCGAAAAAAAGTCCCAGCGCACCATACAGTGCCATACGCCAGCCAGCCGTCATATCTTCCAAATGTTGCGCCCGAGCCAGAAGCAGAACGAAAAACACGAGCGCAAGGCCAAGTGCCGAAAAAAACATAGAACCGCTCCTTTTGTAACGTTAGCCCACACTATACCACGAAGTGATGGATTCTTCAATATCCGGCAGTTGTTCGATTTGCCTAATCAACCTCGTTTTTGTTTCCCACTTTATTATTTCTATGTTTTCTGTTACAATATCTAAGAGGATGTCCGAAACTAATATATGCTGGTTGCGTAACTCCGGTGAATTTGAGCAAGCAACCAGTATGTCTTATTAAGCGACAGTTCCTAAAATAGAGTACGATGAATTAGGGAGTAATCAAGGCGATGACAGGTAAGAATTTCGAATTGTTGCACTGCGAGAGGGGGCAATTGGAATCATGAAGCTGCTTTTTCTGTGTACAACGGAATTCCAGCTCATAACAGCCTTGAATATAAAATATCATATGCACCCCGATGATGACGCCGATATCATTGTGGATAACTATCACGGCGAAGAAAAGGCGCTGGCGGAGCGGATACGGGGGACGAATTTGTTTCGTAAGGTATTTTACGTTCGCTCTTATATCGAGCAGGAGACTTTGCATAAATATTTCCGCAGCATTTCGGATGGGGAACCGGGAATTGGGTTAGCCTATGCAATCAAGAATTCGCTCTTGTTTCTTAAGATGCGAATTATGACAAAAGTTTTCGGTTCAGATGCCTACGTAAATAATGTGTTAGTGCCCAGTGACAGTTTTTCAATAGAGGAATATGATGCCTTTTTTTCTTATGGTGATAAACCAATAACATGCAATATAGTCGATTGTATTTTAAAAAGGAATAGGCATTGTCAATTCATCCTCTTGGATGAAGGAATTGGTACATATACGGTCTTGAATCTGGGAAAGCACTCGGAGATTGTTGATAAATGTTATGTTTATGATCCAGATTTAGTGGTGCATAATAAAGAAGCGTGCAAAATTCCAAGTATCAGAAAATCGGACAAAGAATTCATTGATATTCTGAATTACGTGTTTCAATTTTATATAGATGATATTGAAGATTATAGTAATTCCGTCATCGTATTTCATGAGGATGGGCGCGACAAGATGCCCAAGTATCTTCAAAATGCTTCTTGGTGGGTCAAAATCCTTTTTCATAATCCATATAGGCGGCATCTGGAGGAAGACGCTGAGTATAATCGACAAGCTGGGATAACCAATATGGCTATTGATTGCGTGACGGGAAAGATACAGGCTGACAAGATATGGATAAAGCTGAGCCCACGTGCAGTTCGTAGTTCTTTGAAAGAGTTTGGATGCAGGCAAGATATTAAGATTATTCGCCGATATGATTTGCCATGGGAGTTAGTTGCCTTGAATTGTTCGGTGAAAAACGCCGTTCTTTTGGCAAACTATTCAACAGCTGTAGCGTTGTATAATGCAGTTGTAGATAATGCGGAAGATGCGGTTCGTTGTGTACTCCTGTATAAAATCGTTCATGAATTTTCAGTAGGCGGAGCATATGACTGTATGTTTGAAAGAATAATCAATAAATATGGAAAGGTTTATGCGCCTCATAACATAAATGAGTTGGCGCAATAGTCTAATGCTGTATGGCTATTATCCGATAAATGATAAACGCGTTGATTAATATTCTCAATACAGTGATCTTGATTTTATGATGCATTGTATTTTATGTCAGGAGCGTGTAATATGATCACCCCAATTGTTATACAGGCATCTGTCATCCGAGAATCCTTGGAAGGGAGATGCTTTTTGCCGTTGGGAGGGAATGATACGGTGTTATCGTTTCTTTTACGGCGTTTAGTTGAACGGTATGGAAAAGAACGAATTGTTTTGGCAGTATCGGAGCGGTTTGAAGACGATGTTTTCCGAGAAATTGCAAATCAATATGAGATTTTCCTTTACAGAGGCTCATACAATAACTTGGCGGAGCGACTGGTCGGTGCCGTTCAAAGTTGTGATCGTATGGCGAATACTTTCATTCGCATACACGCCAACAGTCCTTTGGTTGACTTTGATTTAATGGAGGATCTTTTGCAGGCTCACATGACGGGCGATTATGATTACTCTTATAATGAGTCATTGCATGGAACATTATGGGGGACGGGATGTGAAATTTTTTCCGTCGCCTTGATGCAGAAGTTTATGAAAATGGATATCAGGGATGACCAGTTCGTTGCTTTAGGTGGGTATATACGCCAGAATCATGATAAATATAAAATTTATGCATATTCATGTCCAAAACGTCATCCTTTTTACAAGGTAAACGTAGAAACGGAAAAAGACTTGGAGGTTGTCCGCGAATTGGTGAGTTCCCTCCCCCAAGTTACTACTGACAATATTTTGGAGTATTTAAATCGGCATAAATTGCTTGCAAGGTATAATTGTGAATCTCCCTTAACGGAAACAGGAACGGAAAAGCTTCTTCTGAACGAGGATAAAGTTAAGGCAATACGCACAAACCAAGATGTTGACTATAGTTATCCAATCAGCGTGGAATTGACTTTGACAAATCAATGTAATTTGCGATGTGTTTATTGCTCCGATATGGATTTGCGGCAAAGACAAGGCATAGGAAAGATGCTGGGGCAGGACGTGCTTATGTCCCTTTTTGATGATTTGGCGCGTGGAGGGACGCGGGGGATAGTATTGGAAGGCGGTGGTGAACCGACCTTGTATAAAGGATTTTCGGAAATCGTGTATTATGCCAAAAAAGTCGGACTGGCAGTTGGTTTGATAACGAACGGTACCCAAGACCTTGCTGCGGAACTTTTGAAAAAATTTGAATGGATTCGCGTGAGCTTGGACGCGTCCACTGCAAAGGAATACGTTGACTTGAAGGGCGTGGATTGTTTCGAAAAAGTCATATCAAATATTGCGAAATATGCCCAGTACTGCCCGTCGGTAGGGGTGGGGTATGTCGTGACAAATCAAAATATTTCCCAAATAGAATCGCTTGTTATGCGATTGCGAGAAATCAATGTGTCTTATGTTCAATGTCGTCCAGTGGTGGATAACAAGGAACTATATCCTAAAGATATTGACTTATCATATTTGAAGTTTTATCAAACAGGAAAATTTGGAGTCGTTGTCGAGGGCATGATGGAAAATGCAGAGAGCGGTAATCATGGATTGCCTTGCCATGCGCACAGCATTACCAGTATCATTTCGGGCGATGGGAGCGTTTATGTCTGCGGCCGATTGAATATATATGATTGGCTTAAGCCCATCGGGAACATCACACGGCAGTCATTTCATTCGATTTGGAACGGTGATGAAAGACGGCGACAGGCTCGAATGATACAGAAGGCGGATTTTTGCAGGCAAAACTGTCCGCAATGTCGCATCAGTAAATTCAATGCATTGCTCAACAAGCTTTCTTTAGTCAAATCGGCAAATTTTATTTGATGGAGGATCGATATCATGGTTATTCCATTTGAGGAGGAGTACAGAAAGAAGTTTTACGATTTGGAGGAAAAGATTTTTGAATCCAATATGTGGTCTGAAGGTGAAATGCTTCATACATTTGAGGAGCGATTCGGTGAATATGTTCATATGGGAGCGAGAGGAATTGCGGATGGAGGCGCTGCTCTTTTGGCGATTCTGTCTTATCTGGACGTTCGTGGAAAAGATGTCATTGTTCCGGACAATACTTTTTGGGCAGATGCGCAGGCAGTTAAGTATGCTGGTGGCAATGTGATTTTCGCGGATTGCAACCGTGAAGATCTGTGCTTGAGTCTTGAGGATTTGAAACGTAAGATTACCGATAATACTAAAGCTGTCATTGTTGTGCATATTGGCGGTCATGTCGCTTTCGATATAGAAAAGATTGCGGCATTTTGTGCAGAGAAAGGGGTGTATTTAATTGAAGACTGTGCCCACGTTCACGGCGGATGGTGGAAAGGAAAGACAGGAGGCAATTGGGGGATTGCCGGCGCGTATTCTTTTTATGCGACCAAGACTATGCCGCTTGGTGACGGCGGCATGGTTGTGAGTAAGAATAAAGATCTTCTTGCTTATGTGGAGAAATTCCGCAACTATGGCAAGGAAGTACTCGACGGGCACGTATATTACCGTATGCAGGAAGGTTTTAATTTCCGTTTGAGCGAGTTCAACGCAGCGCTGGGGATTGTCCAAATGGAACGCCTCTCTAAAATTTTGGAGTGGAAACGTGCACTGGCAAAAAAATATGACCAAATCTTTGAGCGCCGTATTAAAATGCCGGAAGGAATGGAATCTGGCTACTACAAGTATATTGTTTTTGACACGCCTTTGAAAGAAGAGACTGGACAGGTTTTCGGTCCGCGCGATTTAGGGCATCGGATTGCGGAAATCGAAGCGGAGGTTCCCAATAGCCTCTGGGTTACGGAGCATCATAAATGCGCGCCGATTTATCTTGGATATGAGAACGCGGACAGGAGCGTCGATGAATTGAAAGCGATCCTGTTGGGGGAATGAATGGCGATTGAAGGAGCAAGTGGGATTTTATGATTTTGGGGCTTATTCCCGCACGCGGGGGCAGCAAAGGCGTGCCGAGAAAAAACATTAAGATAATCAACGGAAAGCCTTTGATTGCATGGACGATCGAAAAAGCGAAAAGGGCGCGTCTCCTCGATAGATTTATCGTATCAACCGATGATCCAGAAATTGCGCAAGTCGCGAGGGAATATGGCGCAGAAATATTGTGTCGTCCGTCGGAATTGGCCGATGACATGGCATCAACGCAAGAGGTTATGGTGCATGCGTTGCAATCTTATCCTGCCGATATCCTTGTATTGCTTCAACCAACGTCACCTTGTCGTGCAGATGGATTGATTGATGCTTGCGTTGAGGAATTTATAAAAGGCGGGTACGATTCCCTGGCGACTGGTTTTATTTGCGACTACAAAGAATATGGCACCAATACATTGCCGCGTCAGCAAATACAAGGGTTTTTTTATGACGATGGAAATGTCTATGTGATAAAAGCTGCGAATATTTTGGCCGGCGATCGGTACGGGAAGCGTATTGGGCATAAAATCATCAGCAGATATGAGAATGCAGAGATTGACGACGCTTTCGACTTTTGGCTATTGGAGCAAATCCTGCGAAAGCAAGAAACAGAGGGAATAGCATGAGGACGATTGTTATCGCGGAAGTCGGCGAGTGCTTCAACGGCAGCATGCAAACCGCAAAAAGATTAATGGAAGAAGCCAAGAATGCCGACTGCGACATTGTCAAGTTCCAGCTTCTTGATATCGCCGAAGTGGCGGCGAACGACCCTGAGCGGGACTGGTTCAAACAAATCGCAATTACGCCGGTCATGCTCAAAACTTTCCTCGAATGGGCGCACGAGCTCGAAATTGAGCCGCTGTTTACTCCCGTGTCTGTCCGTACGGCGCAATGGCTGACTGATGCTGGGCTGCGCACGGTCAAGATCGCTAGCAGCTTTGTCTCCAAAAAGGACCTCTTGCAGTATATTGACGAAAATTTCGACCTTGTGTACGCGTCCACAGGCATGGCCAGCTTGGAAGAAATAGATGCAATGTTAGGCAGACTTGCCCATGTTCGGGAGGTTCGCCTGTTACATTGTATCTCCGAGTATCCGACAGGACCGTTGCTGGAACAGCGGGGGCTGGTCGCCATGAACGAGCAGGACGCCCATTTGAACATGATGACAATTTTGCGGAAGCGGTACCCCCATCTTATGGTGGGCTATTCCGATCATACGGACAATATTTTTGTTCCGTTGGTGGCCGTTGCAATGGGCGCGGAAATCATAGAAAAGCATATCACGCTGGACCGCCAGACGCCGATAGACCACTTCAACAACCATCTTGCCTATATGGGAACAGACCACATAGTGTCCATTGAGCCGGATAAATTGAAAGCTATGGTGGCGCAAATCCGTCGCGTCGAGAAAGTAAAGGGCGACATGGAATGGGATCGTTCGGAGGGCGAAAAAATTCTCATGGCGTTTCTGAAAAGCCGCTATGAGGAACGCGCATGAAGCCTATTTTAATCGTCACAGAGGCAAACGAAAAAGTCGCGTCCGGGCATCTGATGGAATGTATAGAAATTGCGGACGTCCTCTTGGAAAGTGGCTATCCAGTCATCTTCATGATCAACGACGATATGCCAGATGCCCTCCGCTCCAGAATTCCTATCCCCTATACCGCATACAGACATGGTCTCGCGGCGGGCAAAGAGGACATTCGGAAAACACTGGTTGACCATGCCATTGATTTGCTGATTTTCAACTTCCGTTTCGTGGAGGATGAAATGCTGCAACATATCCGCCAAAGTTTTAGGGGGATAATATTGTGCGTTGACGAATTAGGCCATCGTCATCTGTCCTGCGACGTTATCGTGAATCCCATGATAGATCCCTATTACCATATTTATACGGATTCTAGCGCAAAGCTTTACGCGGGGGCGGAATATTTGGTTCTGCCGCGAAGCCTTGCGACATTTCATGACCGCCCAAAAGTGATCTCCGACGAGGTGCGGCAAGTGTGCGTATCGATGGGGGGAGTCGACCCTTTTGGCACGACATTGAAGCTGGCGGAATGGCTGCCGAAAATATTGCCAACCGCAAAGATGGATTTAGTACTGGGCGGCGGGTTCCAATACGCATCAGAACTGGAAAGTATCGTTGCGCATAACGAAAAAATAGAAATCCATAAAAATATTAATTATATTTATGAACTTTTTTTTCGTGCGGATTTAACTTTCTGTGCTGGGGGGAATACCTTGCATGAATTAGCCTGTATTGGAACGCCGACTGTTGTGATCCCCAGTATGCCTCATGAAGTTAGAAATGGTAAAATGTTTGAAAGATTAGGATTCGGAAAATGTCTTTCGATAACGCATGATGTGCAACGAGAAGAAGTGCAAAATAGTATCCAGCAATATCGTTTTGCGACAGAGCGAAAAGCTGCTAGCAAGCATGGAAAGGCGCTCATATGTGGAAAAGGCGCAATTAATACAAAGAGAATTGTGGATGGGTATATACTCCAAAAGTGAGAAGCTAAAATTTTTTGGAGGAAATGTTTTTTGTTGATATATCACCGAGTTGCAGGAGCATGGTTATGAGAATCCTATTTATTTGTTCAACGGAATTTCAATTATTTAATGCCTTGAATTTGAAATTACATGTATTTCCGTTGGATAAGGCAGATATTATTATTCAATTTCTGAAAAAAGATACGGTAGACTTTTATCATCGTATTAAAGAGGCAGGATTATTTGAGAATGTTTGTTATCGGCTTCCAGATTTTTTTGGAATCCATGAGTATTCTAGACGTATTCGGTCCGGGGATTTTTCGGGCTCGTTTTTGGAAGCTTCAAGGAATTCCATTGAACAATTCTATGTGCGTTGTTCTAGTTTTAGACATCATGAATATATAAATATTATTAAAAAGAATGTGTATAATTTTGATAAATTGGATTTTGAATCATATCAGCAGGTCTTCGTCGGCGGTACCAATGAGATTGTTGTAAATGTTTTACAACATATAAGGTGTCACAATCCTGAATGCCAAATCAATTTGTATGAAGAAGGCATAGGTTCGTATATTCATGACAATTTGGGAGCGGATAGCGATCTTCCAGTGGATAATGTCTATTTGTACGAACCCTGTTTAGCGTTATATCATCATGATTCTTTTTTGAAAATACCTAAAATATCAAGAAATGATATTAAGTTCATAACTCTTGTTAATCGAATTTTTGATTATAAAGAAGATGTGAAGGAGATAAATCACAAGATTATCTTTTTCGATAATCATGCGGCTCCGATGCCAGATTATTTGAATCGATCAAAATTCTTGTCCAAAACTTTATTCCGTAATCCATATAAAAAACATCTTCACGATCATCAAGTGTATATTCTGCAATTGGAAGTCTATAAAATGCTTGTTATGCGAACGGAGGGAAGATGTGTTTTAGTGAAATTGCATCCCAGGACGGAACGTAAACATATAGAGGCTGACTATATGAGTCCAGAAACAAGAATCATGGAGAATATATCTGTTCCTTGGGAAGTGTTTTGCTGTAATTGCAAAATCAGTGACAATATTTTTATTACACTCGAATCCTCAGCCGCATTATCCAATGCATTTGTTATGGATGAAGAAGATAATAATAAAGCTATTGTCTTGATTGGATACAAGGAGCTTGAAACAATTCCTAAATACAAAGCTTTTTTTCAAAAAATTAAAGATCAAAAAATAGATTATGGGTTTTATTTGCCGACTGATGAGCGACAGTATATTTCAGCATTGGATCAATGTTTAGAAGAAGGACGATGCAATCTTAAAGATGAACGAGGGGTTGTCAATGTTTAATGGCGCAACAATTTTAATAACTGGAGGCACGGGGTCGTTTGGGAAAAAATTTGTTAAAATTCTATTAAAGAAATACCGTCCGAAGAAAGTAATCGTCTATTCACGCGATGAACTTAAGCAATTCGAGATGCAACAGGTGTTCAACGCCCATTGCATGCGATACTTCATTGGTGACGTGCGCGATGAGGCGAGGCTTTGTCATGCGATGTACAAGGCGAACTACGTCGTCCATGCGGCGGCATTGAAGCAGGTACCGGCGGCGGAATACAATCCGATGGAGTGCATCAAGACAAATGTGCATGGTGCCCAGAACGTTATTAATGCCGCAATTGAATGCGGCGTCAAAAAAGTGATTGCGCTTTCTACGGACAAGGCGGCGAATCCGGTTAATTTGTACGGAGCGACAAAGCTTTGCTCGGATAAACTTTTCACAGCAGCCAATAACATGGTTGGCGATCGAGGAACGAGGTTTTCTGTCGTTCGTTATGGAAATGTCGTCGGCTCTCGCGGTTCGGTAGTCCCGTTTTTTAAGAAGTTGGTTGCAGAGGGAGCAGAGGCTCTGCCTATCACCGACGCACGCATGACGCGTTTCTGGCTGAAACTGGAAGACGGCGTCGAGTTCGTTTTGAAAAACTTTCAGCGGATGCAAGGCGGCGAAATTTTCATTCCGAAGATTCCGTCTATGCGGATTATGGATTTGGCAAAAGCCATTGCGCCGGATCTTCCGGCGAAGATTGTCGGCATCCGTCCCGGCGAAAAGCTTCACGAAGTTATGTGCCCTGCCGATCTTTATTATGAGACGCTGGAATTTGACGACCATTATGTCATTATGCCGTCCACGCGGTTCTGGAGCAATGTGGATTACTCGGTTAATGCGTTGGGAGAGAAAGGGCGTCCGGTGTCGGACGGATTCGAGTACAATTCGGGAACGAATCCGCATTTTTTGACAGTGGAAGAACTGAGGGCGATGAATCCATGATTTATTACGGTAGGCAAAGCGTCAATGAACAAGATATAAAGGCAGTGGAGGACGTTCTTCGTTCGGATTTTTTGACCCAAGGTCCGGCTATTGAACGATTTGAGAGGCGTGTGGCAGACTATTGCGGTGCAAAATACGCAGTGGCAGTGACGAACGCGACGTCGGCGCTTCATATCGCGTGCAAAGTGGCAGGGCTGTCTCACGGCGATACGTTTTGGACGTCGCCGATTACCTTTGTTGCCTCGGCGAATTGCGGAAGATATTGCGGCGCAAAAGTGGATTTCGTAGACATTGACGACGCAACTTACAACATGAGCGTAGATGAATTGGAAAAGAAACTGGCAGCAGGAGGCAGACCAAAAGTCGTTGTGCCGGTTCATCTTTGCGGACAGTCGTGTGACATGGAAAGAATATACGCGCTGTCGAAAAAATACGGTTTTACAATCATCGAGGATGCATCTCATGCGTTGGGCGCGACGTACAAGGATACGCGGGTAGGTTCTTGCCAATACTCGGACATGACTGTATTTAGTTTCCATCCGGTGAAAATTATTACGACCGGCGAAGGCGGCATGGTATTAACGAATAATAAAAATTTTTATGAAAGACTGGTGTTTTATCGGAGTCACGGTATTACCCGTGACGCAAGTAAAATGACAAAAGAGTCGGATGGCCCGTGGTATTATCAGCAGATTGAACTTGGTTATAATTACCGTATGACGGATATACAAGCGGCGTTAGGGTATAGTCAAATGGAACGGTTGGATACATTCGTTGCACGACGCCGCCAGCTTGCGCAGCGGTACGATGAATTGCTGGCAGATTTACCGATTAGGATTCCAAAGCAGAGTGCGGACACAAATTCGTCGTGGCATATTTATGTGGTTCGCATGGACAAAGCGCGTACCTCGAAGAGCAAGGGGGAGGTTTTCGAGGAAATGAAGAAACGCGGCGTCACATTGAACCTTCATTATATCCCCGTGCATTTACAGCCATACTATCAAGCCCTTGGATTCAAGCGAGGAGATTTCCTTGTAAGCGAGCGGTATTATGAGGAAGCTTTTACACTGCCGATATACTACGAGTTGGCGGATGAACAACAGGACCAAGTCGTTAAGGCATTGAGGGAAGTGCTTGCATGAGTAAATTGTGTCTTGGAACTGTGCAGCTTGGCATGAAATATGGCGTCAAAAATGAGTTGGGACGTCAACCGACAGAGGAAGAGAGCTTTGCGGTATTACGGGCGGCGAAACAAGGCGGCATTGACTTTTTGGATACCGCAAGCGTATATGGTGAAGCTGAAACGCTTTTGGGACACTTTGGCGTAGAGCAAGCGGGTTTTCATGTCATATCAAAGTTGCGTCCGTGGGGGCAACAGACAACTGACAAAGAGGCAGTGTTGTTGGAAATTGAATCCTCATTACAGCGCCTAAAAATAAAGAAACTTTACGGTTATATGTTGCATCGTGCAGAAGATATGAATCGCGAAGCCGTCGCTCAAGGTATGGTGATAGCAAAAAAAGAGGGGTTGGTAAAGAATATCGGCGTATCCGTTTATGAGCCAGAGGAAGCGCTTCGGGTAATACAGGCCGGTATTTGGGATATGATACAAATCCCGTATAATGTCCTGGATCAGCGGTTGGATGAAACTGATTTTTTTGAACTCGCCAAGAAAAACCATGTCAAAGTGTTTGCGAGAAGCGCGTTTTTGCAAGGCCTTTTACTGATGGAGCCTGAACATTTGCCGCCCCATTTACAAAAAGCAGTTCCCTATATAGAAAAATTCCGCCAAATAGTTGCAAAAAACCACTACACACCGGAAGAGGGAGCAATGCTTTTCAGCTATTGTCATCCGGAAATTGATTATGTGGTATTCGGTGTGGATACAGAAGCACAGCTTATAAGAAATGTAGAGATATGCAATAAAGCGAAAGCATTTGGCAATTGTTGGAACGTACTCCGAGGTGCATTTACAGATGTGCCGAGGGAGATTGTTGTGCCAAGTTTGTGGGCGAAATAAGAACAAGGGGAATTGGTATGGATGCGGATTTCCTTCGACAAAGATTCATACAATGCTTTCCGTTGGAGGCTGTATTATACACGCCGGCTTCTTCGTCATGGGAAGAGGTGATAAAAGAGCTTCCTTATATTCCTGTGGCATATTTACGGTCATCACTGGAATATCAGCATTGCTATATGCGTGCATTCGTGGAAGACTTGATTGATATTTCCGTTATTCTACAACAAAACGGTAGATATATCGGGATATGGCCATTGTCTTTACGTAAACGGCAGGGCATTTATGAATTTGCTACGAACCAAGGGGCGGTGTTGCCGCCGGTTTACAAACAAGGGGTTTCGGAGCGGTTGATTCGTAAATATGATGATGCATGCCTTGCAGCCATGCGAAAGTTTTATCGAGGCATAAAAGGTGAAGTCGTATTCAGTGAGGCGTGGGAAAGTACGGTTTCTTTTTTACCGAGCTCATTATTGCTGCAGAATATCATTTGGGAACAAAAATGTATGATTGCAGAAGCGCGGGCATCTGTATTACATGATTTGTATGTTGACTTATCGAAAACGGAAGAAGAGTTGCATCAAAATTTGAGGAAATCTTATCGTTCTTTAATTAATGAAGGTGAACGATTATGGAATATTGAAGTGCATGATCAAGTTGATGCAGAACTTTTTGATGAATACAGATTATTACATAAAGAAATTTCTGGCCGGATTACGCGCCCGTTGGAAACATGGATTTTACAGCGAGATGCCGTCAATCACGGTAGTGATTTTCTTGTGACACTTCGTGATAATGAACAAAAACTCATCGGAGGGGGGCTCTTCGAAGTTTCCCCCCATGAAGGCCTTTATGCTGTAGGAGCCTATGATCGTAATCTTTTTGATAAGCCGGTCAGTCATATTGTGCAATGGACGGCTATCAAACACTTGAAAGAATTAGGGCGTCGTTGGCATTATGTAGGGCAACGACATTATGCGGGCGACGTTGTACAGCCTACAGAAAAGGAACTCCGTATTGCTTACTTCAAGGAAGGTTTTGCGACGGATGTGTTTTTGCGGCTAAGTCTAAGAATGACATGTGATGTTAATCGCTGATAGAAATCTTTGATTTCTACAGTGATTTTTGACGTCAAGCGAGCCATATACGTGACAGTAGCGTGCGAATGCGCATTCCTTCTATAGAATTTTCAATTGAAGAGTAGTTGAGAAAGAGATGATTAATCATGGGAGATAATATATTTGAATCTCACTATCAAGCAAAAGGAATCTATTCACAAAGACTCTACCCGAGTGAGGCCTTGCTTTGTTTCTTGGGGGGGGAAGGGCTTCTTTCTGGAGAAAGCAATCAACATATTAAGGTTTTGGAAGTGGGGTGTGGCAGTGGCGCCAATTTATGGATGATGGCAAAAGAGGGCTTGCAAGTTTACGGAATGGATAGTAGCCCGACTAGTTTGCGGCTGGCCGAGCATCATTTGCGGGAGAAATGGAATGTGGACGCAACTTTGGCGTTGGGGACGTTCGATAATCTGCCTTATGAAGATGGGATGTTTGATTATGTTATTGATGTTGTAAGTTTGCAGCATGTTGATTTAACTGTGTCCCAAAAAGCTCTTTGGGAAGTTCATCGGGTGTTGAACCCTAAAGGAAAATTTTTTAGCTATCGTTTATCAGATCATAGCGTGATGTATGAGCAGCATGGTTGTGATGAGATTGATGCAGCTACAGTATCGGACATTGTGACAGGAATGCCTTTAGCCGGTAATGGCGTGATTTCCTTTTGGAGTCCTTCGTTGGCAAAACTAAAATATCATGAGGCTGGCTTAAAGATAGATGGGATAGAACGGCGTTCACGTTGTTATCAAGGCGGATTACATTTTGTGGAATATCTTGCGATTGTGGCTTCTAAGGAGTGATTGAAGTGATTTTGGCCATCGTGCAGGCGCGCAGTTCTTCCAGCCGCTTGCCGGGGAAGGTCCTAAAGCCGATTCTTGGTAAACCGATGATTATCCACGAACTAGAGCGTTTGCAGCGTAGTAAGCGTATTGATAAGATTGTGCTGGCGACGAGCCAAGATGAAAGCGACAATGGATTGGCAAAAATTGTTGTTGACAACGGCTTAGAGGCCTATCGCGGCAGTCTTGATGATGTGTTGGATCGCTACTATCAGTGTGCGAAACAATATCAACCGGAGCATGTGGTGCGGATTACCGGCGACTGTCCCGTTATCGACTGGCGGGTTGTGGACAAGGTTATTGCAAAGCATTTGGCTGAGGGAAATGACTATACCTCGACTTCGGAGGAGTATCCGGATGGATTGGATGTGGAAATAGTTCGTTTTTCAGCGTTGGAACAAGCGTGGAAAGATGCACGGATGTCATCGGAACGAGAGCATGTAACACTTTATATCAGAAATCATACCGATCAATTCCGATGCGGCCAGATGGCATGCCGGCAAAATTTGAATCGGATGCGGTGGACGGTTGATGAACCGCAAGATTTTGAGTTTGTTCGGCAGGTATATGAAGAGTTTTATGAACAAAACGATGATTTTTCCATGCAGGATATTTTGCGGTTGCTAGAGCGTAAACCCGAAATGCTCACCATCAACCAAGGGATTCAGCGCAATGAAGGGTTGCTCACATCGTTAAGAGAAGATAAAGAACTTGAGGAGAGGAATTAATCATGCAGACATTCAAGAAATCCGAGGAGCTGCTTCAGCGGGAATTGAGGGTTTCGCCTCTGGCGGCACAGACCTACAGCAAGTCGTATCGATATTTTTGTCGGGGATTGGCGCCTAGCTACATCGACCATGGCGAGGGTTGCTATATTTACGATGTGGATGGGAATAAATTCATCGACTATATGTGTGCGCTTGGCCCGATTACGGTCGGGTACAACGTCCCTTCTATCAATGAAGCGGTTATTGAGCAGGTAAAAAAATTCGCCAGTGCGTCCCTTCAATCGGAATTGGAGGTTGAATTGGCGGAAAAACTGTGCGAGATTGTGCCTTGCGCTGAAATGGTGCGTTTTGTGAAAAATGGCAGCGATGCTACGACGGCGGCGATTCGTCTTGTACGCGCTTATACGAGCAGGGACGTCGTGCTCATGTCCGGCTATCATGGGATGCACGACTGGTCTATCGGCGCGTCGGAAAATCATAAGGGGGTGCCGGACGCAGTACAGGCGTTGACCAAGAATTTTGTTTACAATGATTTGGCTGATCTCGAAACGAAACTGCAAGCTGACAAGGTGGCGGCCGTCATCTTGGAGCCGATTCAAAGTGACGGCCCAAAGGATGGGTATTTGGCGGCAGTAAAAGAACTGGCGCATAAATATGGTGCAGTCCTTATTTTTGACGAAGTGGTTTCCGGTTTTCGTTACGCGCTGGGAGGTGCGTCAGAGCTCTATGGCGTAACACCGGATATGGCGGCTTTTGGCAAGGGCATGGGAAATGGATACCCGATTTCAGCCGTCGCAGGGAAGAAAGAATTACTTTCGCAGATTGAGCAGGGCGTGTTTGTTTCTACTACTTTTGGCGGCGACAGTATTTCGATGGCGGCGTCGTTGGCGACAATCAAGATTTTGGAACAGCCTGGTTTTTACGATCATATCCGAAAGATTGGGACAATCCAGCGAGCTGGTATCGTGGATTTGATTCGCAAATATAAGTTGGAAGATGTGGCGGCTGTCAGCGGATTACCTGCTCATGCCGGAGTGGCCTTTGAAGGACATGGAGCTCTGTCTTATCTGGATGTTCAGTCTGTGTATTCGCAAACGATGATTGAGAATGGCATTTTAGTATTTGCCATTTACAACCTAAATGCTTCGCATACAGAAAAAGAAGCCTCCGCTTACTTGGAGGCGACGGACAAGGCGTTTGCGTTGATCCGTAAAGCTGTGGACGCGGACAGTTTGAATGGTATCCTGCGCGGAGGCAAAGTCGATCCTGTCTTCAAGAGAAATATCAAATAGATAATGAAGCCAAACGATATGAAAGTTGTAATTCGCGTAGATTCTTCTATTGTCATCGGGAGCGGGCATTTAATGCGCTGTTTGACGTTGGCGGAACGGATGCGCAAGGAGAAAAACGCGGAAGTGCATTTCATTTCCCGGGATTTGGAGGGGAATCTGCATGGGATAATCACACATGCAGAGTTTTTACTTCACGTCTTGCCACGCCATTCGTTTGCTGAGAATCTCAAAGGTTATGCCGCTTGGTTGACGGTACCGAAAGCGCTAGACGCAGCTGAAACAACGGGAATTTTGAGGGAGATCGGAAAATTTGACCGGCTGGTTGTAGACAGTTACGCACTCGATATAGATTGGGAGCGTGAAATGCGCTTGTTCGCGGACGAGATTTTTGTTATCGATGATTTGGCAAATCGCGAACATGATTGCGACATTCTTTTGGATCAGAATTTCTATTTGAATAAAGAACGCCGTTATATTGGTCTTGTACCGGAAAAATCTAAACTGTTGCTCGGACCGCAGTATGCGTTGCTTCGCGAGGAGTTTTATGAAACGCGGAAGTGTTTGCAAAAACGTGACGGACAGATACGGAAAATTTTGGTTTTTTACGGCGGAAGCGATATGACAAATGAGACGATAAAGGCTCTGAACGCGTTGTGCAGTTGGCGTAGGACGCATCCGGACATAATGGTTGACGTCGTTGTTGGGGTCAGCAATCCTCATAAAGAAGAGATAGCTGCTTTTTGCAGTTCGCCAATGGCCACAAGCTGGATGAGATTCCATTGCCAAGTGGACAATATGGCGGAATTCATGGCTCGTGCCGACCTCGCTTTAGGCGCGGGAGGCTCGACGACATGGGAACGTTGTTTTTTGGAGCTGCCGTCCATTGTCACGGCGGTGGCGGAAAACCAGAAAAAAATAGCCGAGGATTGCGCGACGGCAGGCTATATCACATATCTCGGATGTTCGGAGACTGTTACGGAGGGACAGATTGTATCTGCTTTAGACGCGATGACGGAAGAAAGGTTGGGGGAACAAATGGAGCGTATGCGAGATATGTTCGGGGACGGTGAAATGGCCTATGGTGCCTTATTTGCGTAAAGCGACCGAGGCTGACGCGGAAATACTGTTCTGGTGGCGGAATGAACCTGAAACGCGGGCGAATTCGTTTCATACGGAACCGATTCCCTATGAGGAGCATGTCTCTTGGCTGAAAGCTGCGCTTTGTAATCCTGCACAGGAGATTTACATATTATGCAATGGAGATATGTTGATTGGGCAGGTGCGGCTTTCTACGGAGGGGGACGTTGCAACAATCAGCTACAGTATTGATACCGCATATCGCGCACAGGGATTTGGACAAGCAATGCTTCGATGTGTGGAAAATCTCTGTGCAGAACGGAGAACGCCCCCAATTTTGCAGGGGTATGTAAAGCAAAAAAATATCGCTTCGCAAGTGATTTTTGAATCGCTAGGGTACACAAGAGAGAATGCAGCGGATTTTGATTGTTTTTTGTATGTGAAGCGTCAATTGCAGCATTGGTCTTCCCATGAAGGACAGGTTTGCGGGGGGGGGATACTCTTCCTGACAAATAATAGAAATGCTTTGCCGCTTTATGAATGGTTGGTTAAGCATGGCAAAATGGTGACGTTATACAGTGGACGTCTTTCCGTAGATATGCTGGAACGTTTACACCCGAAATGGATGATTAGTTATAATTATTCGTATATCGTGCCGAAGGAGATAGTCGCATTATTACACGGTCGCGTCGTTAATCTCCATGCGTCGTATCTTCCGTGGAATCGCGGCGCATCGCCGAATTTCTGGAGTTTTGTAGAGGATACCCCCAAAGGCGTTTCAATCCATTTTATGGATGAAGGGCTTGATACGGGCGATTTAATTGCGCAAGAGGAAATTATTTTCGATGAGGCAAGCGAGACGTTTCGTTCGTCCTATGAGACACTCAATAATCGGATGGTTCAATTGTTTTGTCGGATATGGCCGTTACTTTCGGCTGGAAAAATTGTCGGAAAGAAACAGTCGAGCAAAGGTAGTTTTCACACGATGAAGGATTTTGTAGATTTGTTGAATGGGGAAACAATGGACTGGAATATGAATATTGCAGAATTCAAGCGTCAGCTAAAAGCAAGGGGGAATTTGATTGCAGACAATTAAAAAGCCGCTGGTTATTGCGGAGATGAGTGGAAACCATAACCAATCCCTGGAGCGGGCGCTTGCAATTGTGGACGCGGCGGCGCAGGCGGGCGCGGATGCAATCAAATTGCAAACATATACGGCGGATACGATGACGCTGGACATATCCGAAGGCGAGTTTTTCATTGAGGACAAAGATAGCCTATGGAAGGGCGAGTCGCTTTATCATCTTTATCAAAAAGCCTATACGCCTTGGGAGTGGCACAAGCCGATTTTCGACCGTTGCAAAGAACTTGGGATTATGGGCTTCAGCACACCTTTTGACGCCACGGCGGTGGATTTTTTAGAGGAACTGGGCGTCCCCTGTTATAAAATCGCGTCATTTGAGAATATTGATCTGTCATTGATAAAAAAGGTCGCGCGGACTGGCAAGCCAATGATTGTCTCGACGGGCATGGCAAGCCTTGCGGAATTGGATGATCTTGTGCGAACAGCACGGGAAAACGGGTGCACCGATCTCACACTTTTGAAATGTACGTCCAGCTATCCGGCAACGCCGGAGGGGACGAATCTTTTGACTATTCCCCATATGCGGGAGTTATTCGGCTGCAAGGTCGGACTGTCCGACCATACGCTGGGAATCGGCGTGGCGGTGGCAAGTGTGGTGCTCGGCGTGTCGGCAATTGAAAAGCATTTCACGCTTTCCCGCGCGGACGGCGGTGTGGACAGCGCATTCTCAATGGAGCCGATAGAAATGGCACAGCTTGTGCAGGAGTGCAATACGGCGGCACAGGCGTTGGGATGTGTTTGTTATGAACGGCAAGCGCAGGAGGAAAAGTCGTTGCAATTCCGGCGGAGTTTGTATATAGTAGAAAATATGAAAAAAGGTGACGTTATTACGGAGAAGAATATGCGGAGCATTCGTCCGGGACTAGGTCTTCCGCCGAAATATTATGATGTTTTGCTGGGGAAGAAGGTCAGACGAGACGTCAAGCGGGGGACGGGAATGGATTGGGATATGATTGAGTGAAAGATTGAATTTGTATAATCTGATTGGAGAACCTTCTAAATGAAATTAGTGAAATATTTGTCGACGTTCAGCAAGTTCCCACTGTTTAGTACGCTTGATTCATTGTATTTTTTGCGTAAGAAAAAAAAACCGAGCGATTTTCATATCTGCGTGTTGCTTGATGAGAAATACAATACACTGGATGCATTTAGACCGGTTTTGTTTTGGCTGAAAGAAAAGAAAGATTGTTATATTACGATTGTATTCTTGGACAGAAAAGCTGAAAAAGAATATGCGGATACTTATCCAAATAAATTCGCGGAGCTTGAACATTGCAGTGATGCTATTATACTAAAAAGGGACAAAAAGGTTCCTTTTTTTCAGAAGCTGATTGATAAGTTTAAATTGAAACATGCTTTAGAGTATTTATTCATTGAGGAGGAAATAAATACTTTCCTTATAGCCCCAGATCTTTTGGGGGACAAGAGGGCAGTCCCATTATATACGGATTTTACGAAGTCCTTGATGGTTACAACGACGATTGCTTGTTTTATAGGAACGCCTATGAACAAGAGCTTGGGGATGCATTATCCGGCTCCATGGAGTTTGGATTGTTTTATTTTATACAATGAAATAGCGGCCGAACAGTTTTCTTCTGATCATGTTAAAAAAATTGAGATTATTCGAGCTCCCAAATTAGATGTTTGGTGGATGAGAAAGCAGATAGAATCTCCCGATTTTAATGCATGGAAATTGAAACTTCAACCGAAACATAATCGTATAATCACATGTATATTTGCGGCAACATCGCGTCTGGAAGGGCGATTTACAAAGCATGACAAGCAGGTGTTCAGAGATGGGATTGAATTGTTAAAAAAAGATTATTCTTTTGTATTTAAATTTCATCCACGTGACAACAAGGAAAAAAGAAACGAATTTGTCCATCAGTGGGTGCCGAATGAAGTAGATTGGACAGAAAGTGAATATGATTTAATTCAATTAGCATCTATAAGCAATGCAGTTGTTATTATTGGTATAACAGATAGTGCGGGAGATGTTCTAACATATGGAGTCCCTGTGATCAGCCTTTATGATAATTCAATGAGTCGTTCATTGGGGGTTGATGTAATGTATGAAATTGCTGATGGTGGGGAGGAATATGTTTACGAACATTATAGATTAGTTTTGCACGCGAATAATGCTGTCGAATTTGCCGAGCTTACAAAAAATGCTTGCAGTTCTGATGTTTGGAAAGATTATTTGGGACGAATCAATGAGTTCCTTCCTAAGACGCAAAATGCAAGCGAGGAAATTTCCAATATTTTGATGCGTTTCAAAGAATAAGGACGTGTATTATGCAGAAATTCCATAAAATTCTTGTTACCGGCGCGGACGGATTTATTGGTTCCCATTTATCGGAGACGTTGATTCGTGCAGGATATAATGTTCGTGCATTTGTTTATTATAATTCTTTCAATTCATGGGGATGGCTTGACGAATCGTCGCCCGAGATTCGGAAAGAGCTTGACATTTTTGCCGGAGATATCCGCGATCCTCACGGAGTGAAAACGGCGATGGATGGTTGTGACGCCGTGCTGAATCTTGCGGCGCTCATTGCAATTCCATATTCCTATCATTCGCCGGATATGTATATCGATACGAATGTCAAAGGGGCATTGAACGTCGTGCAGGCGGCGCGGGAACTTGGTGTTCGGAAGGTTGTGCAAACTTCGACCAGCGAGGTGTACGGGACGGCGCAGTTTGTGCCGATTACCGAGGAGCACCCTTTGCAGGGGCAGTCACCGTATTCGGCGAGCAAGATTGGTGCAGACCAAATTGCGATGTCCTTTTACCGTTCGTTTGGCGTGCCGGTTACAATTCTCCGCCCGTTCAACACTTATGGCCCGCGGCAGTCGGCGCGGGCGGTGATTCCGACGATTATCACGCAGATTGCGAGCGGCGTGCGGCGTATCAAGCTCGGAGCACTTTCGCCGACGAGGGATTTCAACTATGTCAGCGACACGGTCCGCGGATTTATTGCGGCATTGGGGTCAGACGCTGCCGTGGGGGAGGTTGTCAATGTTGGCAGCAACTATGAAATATCGATTGGCGATACGGTGCGTTTGATTGCCGAGGTCATGGGCGCGGAAATTGAAATTGAGACGGATGAGGAACGTCTGCGTCCGGAAAAGAGCGAGGTTAATCGCCTTTTGGCGGATAACAGTAAAGCAAAGAAGTTGCTTGGCTGGGAGCCAAAGTACGGCGGATGCGACGGTTTTAAGCGTGGTCTTTGGGAAACGGCGGAGTGGTTCACGAAGCCGGAAAACCTGAGGCGCTACAAACCGGAAATTTACAACTTATAAAAAACCGCCGATTCGGCGGGACGGTTTAGGGCGTGTTTGTCGGAAAGGCTGAGCAGATAAAAGCTCACCTGCCTGAAATATTTGGAGAAACCCGCAGCGTTCAGTTCCAGTTTTTTGGATTTTGGGCTTTCTTTAGAATCACTTCCAAAACAGAGACGGTGCTCTAATAGATTGTATTTCCCTTAATGAGAAAAAGCTATTTTCTCATTATTTGCGGATATAGGTTGTTTTTATGAAAAAAGATTCTTGGGATGTGAACATCGATATGAATAATTTAGAGAAGGTATTGTTGCGTCAGCTTGATAATGGATTTATTATATCGGAAGATGAAAAGAGAATAATTAAATCAATTATATTTGCTGTAGAAGAAAAAACGAAGAGAAACCTTATAGCATTTAAGAATAAATATTTTTCAGGAACAATAGATCCTTATAACAGTGTTATGTATTGTATATTTTTGTATGAACTATCTAGAAGCATATTTGCAACATATGGTGTATGCGAATTGGCAGACAAGGTATATTACTTGAACAAATCATTAAATTCCGTGGATTTGTATTATCAGATTGATCTTCCGAATATATGGTCTTGCGAGCATCCGTTAGGATCAGTGCTGGGGAGAGCAAAATATAGTGACGGTCTCATGTTTTACCAAGGATGTACCATTGGAGGCAACGGGAAGGTTGGTGAAGAACTATACCCTGTGATTGGTCACAATTTGACGATGTTTTCTAATTCAAAAATTATAGGGAAGGCTCATATTGGGGATAATGTTATTATGGCTGCCAATAGTTATGTTATTGACACCGATATTCCAAGTGACAGCATTGTTTTTGGACAAGGAAAGAACATTTCTATAAAAAAGAGATAAAGGTAAAATAGAAAATTCTAGTAATAGCTGCTAATACAAGGCGAACAATCATAGCTTTTGGAGTTGTTTGATGGGGAGAAGTTACTGGTGAATCATTCTTTTCAACCGGACTTGTTGCTTGAGACATTGCGAAAAGTTCTGCCGTTTTCAAGGAACTATCCGTTGCACGAGCCGTTGTTTTGCGGTAACGAAAACAAATATGTGCAGGAATGCATCAATACGGGTTGGGTGTCGTCGGTCGGGAAGTTTGTTGACCGTTTTGAAGAGGACTTGGCGGCATATACGGGTGTGAAGCGGGCGGTTGCTGTTGTCAACGGTACGGCGGCGTTGCATGTCTGTCTGATTCTTTGCGACGTGCAGCCGGACGACGAAGTTCTTGTTCCGTCGTTGACATTCATCGCTACGGCAAACGCTGTTACGTATTGCCACGCGGTTCCTCATTTTGTGGATAGCGCTTATAACACGCTTGGAATTGATCCCGATGCGTTGGATTCGTATCTTGCCGAAATTGGCGAGGTTCGGGCGGACGGTTGCTATAACCGGAAGACCGGAAGACGAATCCGCGCGGTGGTGCCGATGCATACTTTCGGGCATCCCGTAGATATGGACAAGATGGTTGATGTTTGCGAGAAATATCGGCTTGTGTTGATTGAGGACGCGGCGGAATCCATTGGATCGTTTTACAAAGGGAAACATACGGGGCACTTCGGTCGTATAGCTGCAATAAGCTTCAACGGCAACAAGACGATTACCACGGGCGGCGGCGGCGCTGTGTTGACGAATGACGAGGAGCTTGGAAAGCTTGCAAAGCATATTACGACGCAGGCGAAGATTCCGCATCGCTGGGCATATGTTCATGACTGTATCGGGTATAATTATCGTATGCCGAATATCAACGCGGCTCTTGGTTGCGCTCAATTGGAAAAGCTGTCGGAGTATGTGGAGAAAAAGAGATGTCTTGCGGAAAAGTATCGCGAGGCGTTGGACGGAGTTCCGGGCGTCAAGTTTTTTGTCGAGCCGGAATTTGCGAAAAGTAATTTTTGGTTGAATGCGATTCTTTTGGATGAGGATGTTGCAAATGAGCGCGATCGTGTGCTTGGAATATTAAATGACGCGGGTATCGGTTCGCGGCCTATTTGGGATTTGATGTATACCATGCCGATGTTTGCGGACTGCCCGCGTATGGACTGCAAAGTGGCGGAAGATATCGGGCAGCGGCTTATTAATCTGCCGAGTAGCGTGAGGCTGGGAGAATGAAAAATAAGGATTTGGAGGAAATGGCATGAAAGTCCTTTTAATTGTACCTGATAACGGCAGCTATATTTCGACATTCCCATTAGGTATCGCTTATATTGCGGCGACGCTTCGAAAACGCGGCGACGAAGTAACAATTTATAATAAAGATGTATACCATTATTCGGGAGAGCAATTGACACGTTATTTGGACGAGCATGATTTCGACGTAGTCGGGACTGGGACGTGCGGCGGTTATTATCAGTATCGGGAAATGAAAGATATTGCGCGTGCGGTGAGAAATGCGAAACAAAAGCACATATTCATTTGCGGAGGGCATCTTGTTACGCCGGAGCCGGAATATTTTCTTCGCCTGTTGAACCTTGATTATGTCGTTTTAGGTGAAGGCGAGGCGACAATGGAGGAGTTAATGGCGTGCGTCGAAAGCCATGCCGATATTTCCAACGTCAAGGGAATTGCTTATCTGGATGAACGGGGAGTATTTCACCAGAATGAACGTCGTCCTTTGATTCAAGATATTGATGCGATTCCTTTTCCTGCATGGGATCTTTTCCCGATGGATCATTATTCACTTTTGCGGATGCCGCATATCGCATCGCATGAACGCTGTATGGTTATGTATTCGGGGCGAGGATGCATTTTCCATTGTAATTTTTGTTATCGTATGGATACGGGTTTCCGCCCACGCAGTGCAGAGTCGGTCATTGAAGAGATGCGGACGTTGAAAGAGCAATACAATATCAGATATATCGCATTTTTCGATGAACTGTTGGTCAGCTCCGTACAGCGTACAACGGAGTTTTGTCAAAAATTAATAGAAGCGGACCTTGACATGAAATGGGATTGTAATGGGCGATTGAATTTCGCAAAACCAGAAGTACTTCGCTTGATGAAGCAAGCGGGATGCGTATTCATCAACTATGGGATTGAATCGATGGATGAAGAAGCCTTGAAACGGATGAACAAGAATTTAACGACGAAACAGATTATTGAGGGGATAGAAAACACATTGGCAGCGGGTATTAGCCCTGGGTACAATATCATTTTCGGTAATTTGGGAGAGAATAGGAAATCTCTTCGATTGGGAGTCGATTTTCTCTTGAAATATGATGATCACAGTCAACTCCGTACAATACGTCCTGTTACCCCATATCCGGGTTGTCCCTTATATTATCACGCGATAGAGCATGGAATGCTAAAAGATGTGGAGGATTTTTACGAGCACAAGCATGTGAATTCAGATCTTTTGGCTGTGAACTTTACGGATATGACTGAAGATGAGTTTTACGATGCGCTTTGCGAAGCAAACTATCAACTGTTAGATAATTATTATGAAGCGGCAAAAAAGACTGCGTTGAATATTGAAAATGATTTGTACAAGAACCGCAACGCAGGGTTCAGGGGATTCAGGCAAACTTAAAATTATCATGAATACTTATGGAAAAGAGGAAGGGAATATGCGTTATTGCAAGAAATGTGTCATGCCGGATACCCGACCGGGAATTACCTTTAATGAAGATGGAGTGTGTTCTGCATGCCAAGCTTACGAGAAACGTACGCAAGTTGATTGGAAGCAGCGATGGAAGGAACTTGAGCAAATATGCGACAAGTATCGTGGAATGAATGGCTTCGCAGGATACGACTGTGCGATTGCCGTTTCCGGCGGTAAGGACAGCCACTGGCAGACGCATCTGATGAAAAACGTTATGCACATGAATCCGATTTTATTTTCTGTTGAGGATAATTTCCCAATGACAGAAGCCGGGAAGCATAACCTTCAAAATCTTTCGGAAGAATTTGGTTGCACGATCATCAGTTGCAAGCCGGATATCAAAACCCAAAAGAAATTAGTGCGTTATATGTTCGAACAATATGGAAAGCCGACTTGGTATATTGATCGTTTGATTTATGTGTACCCTCTTATTATGGCGTTGAGATTTAACACGCCGTTACTTGTTTTTGGAGAAAATACAAGCTATGAATATGGCGGATTGGCTTCAACGGAGACTTATTCGGCGCGAGATCAGCTTAATAATGGGGCGGCTTCTGAGGTGGAAGAACAAGAATTGATTGAAAAAGCAGGAATTACTGAGCAGGATATGTTTTTTATGCGTGCCCCCAGTTCGGAAGAAATGAATCGGCTGGATCCCATTTACATCTCCTATTTCTTGCCTTGGAACAGCGTAGAGAACTATTATTTCGCAAAAAAGCATGGATTCCATGACCTTACGCATGAATGGAAGCGGACGCATCATGTGGAAGATTTCGATCAAGTGGACAGCCGGGCTTACTTAGTGCATTCTTGGATGAAGTATCCAAAATTCGGACATCAAGCTGCAACTGATTACGCTTCAAGGTTTATCAGGTATGGACTGATGACACGGGAGGAAGCAATACAAGCGGTGAAAGAGCATGACCACAATCTTGATCCGCTGAGTGTAAGGGATTTCTGCGAGTTTTGTGGCTATTCGGAGACGGAATTTTGGAAGATAGTTGATTCTCTTTATAATCAAGACTTATTCGAAAAAGATGTGAGGGGGAATTGGAAACTGAAGCATCCGGTTTGGGAGGATAAAGCCTAGAAGAATGAAACGTAAAATCTGCATCGTAACCGGGACACGGGCAGAATATGGGCTTCTGTATTGGTTAATGAAGGAAATCCAGGCGGATGATGCGTTGGAACTTCAGATTATCGCCACAGGAGCTCATCTTTCGCCGGAGTTCGGGTTGACATATAAAATGATTGAAAAAGACGGTTTTCGTATCGACGCAAAAGTCGAGATGCTCTTATCAAGCGATACACCTGTTGGGATTGCGAAGTCTATGGGCATTGCGGTGATTGGATTTGCTGATGCGTTTCAAAGACTGTTGCCGGATATTGTCGTTGTACTTGGTGACCGC
>JAEEGL014307151.1_pt1 | contig 26262 bp, 14 predicted proteins | sample 9134231 | NCBI WGS metagenome assembly JAEEGL01 (sample SAMN16246548, study PRJNA631951) | gut metagenome | biome: gut microbiome; feature: rumen; material: fiber-attached | host: Bos | place: Iran: Karaj | collected 2018-10
CAATCCCGACGACATTGCCGTAGCCATCACGCAGACAGGCGGACAATGCCGCGCCAGCAACTATTTGTCGCTGATTAAGAACGCAATGGTGACAGCTGGATTCGAGAACATTCCAGTAGTTTCGGTAGCAACAGGCAGCAGCAAGATAAACTACCAGCCGGGATTTGACCTTCATGTTTCGAAAAACATGGGCTTGCTACTCAACACGATGCTGTATGCCGACTGCCTTTCGAAATTGTACCAGGGTGCAGTCATAAGGGAAAAGGAAAAAGGTATTGCTCGGAAAATCAGGGACAAATACACCGAATTGAGTTTCCCGTACATCGAAAACAAGCAGGGCGACAAACTTCAGGGACTTCTGAAGAAAGCCGTTGCCGAATTCCGCGAGAATATCAACGAAGGAAGCACCTACCCGACCATTGGTATCGTTGGCGAAATATACCTGAAATACAATGCGTTCAGCAACAAGTATGTCGTCGATTGGCTCAACGACCAAGGCTTTGAGGTGGCAGTACCTTCGATATACAATTTCTTTATCAACGGACTGGTAAACAATGCAGTAAACCGCAAATACCACATCAAGCCAAGCAAAACGCCAACATTCGTAAGCACAAGCATTTACAACCTTATAGCAAGGTTTGCACGCAAGTACGACAAGATTTGTGCAGGTTTCCCGAGCTATCGTCCGTTCGACAACCTTTTCGAAGCATTTGAAGACGCGACGAAGATTGTAAATCCGGCCACCAACTTCGGCGAAGGCTGGCTTCTGCCTGCCGAAATCGCCAACTACGCCAAGAACGGCATCAACAGCGTGGTAAGTTTACAGCCGTTCGGATGCATAGCCAACCACATAATTTCCAAGGGAATGGAGAAGAAAATCAAGCAGATTTATCCCGACATGAACCTTCTGTTCCTCGACTTTGATGCTGGCACCTCCGAAGCCAATGTGTTCAACAGGTTGCATTTTATACTGGAGAACGCCAAAAGCAAGATGAAGTAAATACACAAAAAAAGGTTGCCGATGGCAACCTTTTTTTATTGTAAATCCAAAATTTACTTGAGTCTCTTGAACTGGCAAGTGAAGTGACGCATCAATTCTGCTTCCCAAGTGATTTCGAGACCACGCTTGATAGTGTCGCGACGATCGTATACGTTCTTCAATGCAGCTGCGATTACATCCATGTGGTTGTTGGTGTAAACACGGCGTGGGATGCAAAGACGTACAAAGTCGTTGCCACCGAAACGGTTTTCGCGTGTAACTGGGTCACGGTCAGCGAGAACGTAACCGATTTCGCAAGCACGGATACCTGCTTCGAGGTAAAGTTCGCATGTCAAAGTCTGAGCCGGGAACTCTTCCTTCGGGATGTTGGTCAACACCTTGTCGGCATCAACGAAGATTGCATGACCGCCAGCAGGACGCTGATAAGGAATGCCGTATTCGTCGAGTTTCTTTGCAAGGTAGTGAACCTGCTTGATACGAGTTTCAACCATGTCGAACTCAATGTTTTCCTTCAGACCAACTGCCAAAGCATCCATATCACGGCCGTTCATACCGCCGTAGGTAAGGAAACCTTCGAAAGGAATGCAGAACAACTTAGCACCTTCGTACCATTCCTTCTTGTTGGTAGCGATGAAACCACCCATGTTAACAAGGCCGTCCTTCTTAGCTGACATAGTCATGCAGTCGGCGTAGCTGAACATTTCGAGAGCGATTTCGCGCAAGGTCTTGTTTGCGTAACCTTCTTCGCGAGTCTTGATGAAGTAAGCATTTTCGATGAAACGAGCCGAGTCGATGTTTACCGGAACGCCATACTTATGGCAAAGTTCGCAGGTTTCGCGGATATTTTTCATGCTAACTGGCTGGCCACCAACGGTATTGTTTGTAACAGTAAGAACCATGAAAGGAACATTACCCTTGTTTTCCTTCAATACCTTTTCCAACTTTTCGAGGCTAACATTACCCTTGAAAGGAACTTCGAGCTGAGTGTCGTAAGCTTCGGGAACGGTAACGTCGATAGCAAATGCCTTACGGCTTTCGATATGACCCTTAGTAGTGTCGAAATGAGCATTACCAGGAACAACCATACCGGGCTTTACCAAGTACGAGAACAATACATTCTCTGCTGCACGACCCTGGTGAGTAGGAATAACATATTCGAAACCAGTAAGTTCGGTAATAGTATCTTTCATGTGGTAGAAACTGCGTGCTCCACCGTAGCTTTCGTCACCCATCATCATTGCTGCCCACTGGCGGTCGCTCTGTGCGCCTGTACCCGAGTCGGTAAGAAGGTCGATGTAAACATAGTCGCTCTTCAACATGAAAACATTCTGGTGAGCTTCGTTGAGCCACTTTTCGCGTTCTTCTCTTGTGGATTTCTTAATGGGTTCAACCATCTTAATTTTCCACGCTTCTGCAAATGGTAATTCCATAATTTAAATTTTTAAATTTATTAATAATTTTTTGATTGTCCTTTCGGAAAGAAATGAAATAGGAAACTATTCTCAGCAAAATAGTTAGATGCCGAAAATGGCTTCCGATACTAAAACGAATCGCGCTCCTTGATATTTAGGAATACCAAGCTCCTTTTTTCTAATATTGCGCAAATACTATTCATTTCAATTTTTTACAGAACGCAAAGTTACATCATAAAAATGAATGGTGCAAGATGTTTTTCAATATTGTTTTAAACAAGGTAAAGTAAGCAAAACTTTGATCCGCAAATCCGAAGCGCATAAACAAAAAAAAAAACGGAGAACGCCACTGCGTCCTCCGTTTCAATATCATTTAATGTAATATTATTCAGTGAGTTCCTTGATTCTTGCACCCATCTGCTGGCTTTCTTCGTACTTGCCAGCCTTATAATACAATTCCTTCAAGATCTGGAGTACCTGCAAATCGTTTGGCTTGATAGACAATGCCTTTTCTAGATGAGGCAAGGCCTTTGTCTGGCATTCCTTTGCAATTTCCTGATACTTTTCGAAAGCAGCGAAATCTGTTGGAGGAATATTCTTGTCAGCCCACTCCAATGTATCGGCAGCAGAGTTGATGTACAAAGCGCCGAGTCCGTATATTGCATCATAGTTGTTAGGATCGATTTCGAGAGCCTTATTAAAATCGGCTTCGGCAGCGGTCTTGTCCTTCATTTCCTGTGCCAATGTTCCACGTATTACAAGGAACTGAGCATTGTTGGGATCGTTCTGCATTGCCAAATTTATATATTCCCTTGCCTTTTCGGTATTTCCCGAAGCCACATAGTAGTTAAACATTTCGATTACAAGCGGATAGTTGTCGTTCGGGAACTTTGCAATACCGTCTTCGAGAACCTTCAGCATCTTTGCGGTGTCGCCAGTTTCCTTCAAAGCCATCGACTGGTTGACATATACAGAAACTTTTTCCTTGTTGTCGATGCCATAGTTAGCACTGATAAGAAAATCGTTGAGCGTAATGGCCTCTTCAAACTTCTTGCTTCTCATTGCTGCCAATGATGCATAGTAGTAAATCTGAGTATCGATGCGGAAAGTAAGCGTCGAAATTTCGATTGCTTTTGCAAACTGGTTGTACGAAGTTTCGAAATCATTGCTCTGGAAGGCATTAATACCCTTGTTAACAAATGCGTTTGACAAAGCCGGGAATCTCTGGAACAATATATCCATGAAAGCTTCAGTACTTTCGTAGTTTGATTCGTTGTTCTGGTTAAGAATACTTGCAAACTTCATAAGTCCAGCTTGAGTAGTAAAGTCAATATCACGATGTTCGGGCTTTACAAAGTTGTATTTCAAAGCTTTCATATACGACTCGTATGCCACCTCGTAGCAATCGGAACACAAAGCCTGATATTTTTTATTCTTTGTACTTCCAAGTTCCTGATATATCTGACCTTTGAACCAGAAAGTCTTGAAACTTTCGGCAGTCTGCGGATTTGCCTCTGCCTTGTCGATTGCCTTCTTTGCGTCATCGAGGTAACCATCCTTCAGGTAACTCCATGCGCTGGTAATCATTTGCTTCTGTGCACTCATTGTAAGTGCAGCCATCAAAGCTATACCTATTAAAAATAACTTCTTCATAATATTAAAATTTAAATGTTATTCATTCTCGTTATTACTCTCGTTGTTTTCTTCCACTGCAATTTCTGCGCCATTATTTTCATCCTGCAAATTTTCTTCGCTTACTGGTTCTGCAACTCCGTCAGCCTCAGCCTCTAACTGAGCTATCTTTGCTGCTTCTTCCTCGGCTATACGCTCGAGTTCGGCACCGCCTTCAATCTTTGCAACAGAAGCGATAACATCACCATCACGGAGATTTATCAGTCGGACACCCTGAGTTGCACGACCCATTACGCGCAATGTATCAACTGCCAGACGGATTGTTATGCCCGAACGGTTGATAATCATCAGGTGGTCGTTGTCGGTAACGGCATTTATACTGATAAGGTTACCTGTCTTTTCGGTGACATTCAAGGTCTTTACACCCTTACCGCCACGGTTGGTAACGCGGTAGTCCTCTATGCTCGAACGCTTTCCGTAACCGTTTTCGGAAACAACAAGTACATCTTGTTCGGGACGAACAGTAATCATACCTATTACATAATCGTTATCGTCCAAGGTTATACCCTTAACACCAGTTGCAGTACGGCCAATCGGACGGACAATGTCGTGCGGGAAGCGGATGGTCTTGCCGCCGTAAGCACCAATCATAACATTGGTCGGAGCTTCGCCCTCAACATCCTCGATGAGCGATGCCGTAAGAAGCATATCGCCTTCGCGTACATTGATAGCGTTGACACCGTTCTGGCGCGGACGCGAATATTCCTCGAGCAAAGTCTTCTTGAAGACACCATTGCGAGTACACATCACAACGTAGGTCCTGTTTATGTAGTCAACATCCTTCAGCGACTTGACATTCAAGTAAGCCTTTACTTCATCATCCTTGTCAATGTTGATAATGTTCTGAATATGACGGCCTTTCGATGTCTTTGTTCCTTCTGGAATCTCGTATACCTTGAGCCAGTAGCACTTTCCAAGCTTTGTAAATAATAATAAGGTATTGTGCATTGTGGCGACGAACATGTGTTCCACAAAGTCCTCGTCACGCGTTGCCGTTCCCTTGGAACCAACACCACCCCTATTCTGCGACTTGAATTCCGACAACGAAGTACGCTTCATGTATCCGAGGTGTGAAATTGTGATAACAACCTCTTCGTTTGCGTAGAAATCTTCAGGATTCATATCTTCGGAAGCGTAAACAACCTCGGTCTTGCGCTCGTCACCGTACTTTTCCTTAATTTCAAGAAGTTCATCCTTGATTACCTGCATTCTCATTTCTACGCTAGCAAGCAATTCCTTCAAGTACTCGATGCGCTTCATAAGTTCCTCGTACTCGGCTCTCAACTTTTCCTGTTCGAGACCAGTCAACTGGCGGAGACGCATTTCGACGATTGCCGAAGCCTGGATTTCTGATAGCGAGAAACGCTGCATCAATCTTTCCTTTGCTTCGGTAGGATTGTCCGACGACTTGATAATCTGGATAACCTCGTCGATATTGTCGCTTGCAATAATCAAACCCTGAACGATGTGAGCACGTTCTTCTGCCTTGCGGAGTTCGAATTCGGTACGACGTGTAACAACATCGAGACGATGTTCTACGAAGTAGTGAATCAAGTCCTTGAGGTTGAGCACCATTGGGCGTCCCTTTACAAGAGCGATATTGTTGATACTGAACGACGACTGCAACTCGGTGTATTTGAACAACTTGTTGAGTACAACATTTGCCACTGCATCGCGTTTGATGTCGATAACGATACGCATACCAACACGGCGGTCGGATTCGTCATTGACATTTGAAATACCTTCTATCTTCTTGTCGGTAACAAGGTTAGCAATATGCTTGATAAGTTCGGCCTTGTTGACCATATAAGGAATTTCGGTAACTACGATGCGTTCGTGACCGCGTTCCGAAGTCTCGATTTCGGTCTTCGAGCGGATGACAACGCGTCCGTGTCCAGTTGCGTAAGCCTCGCGAACACCGTCGATACCATATATAATACCGCCAGTCGGGAAATCGGGAGCCTGGATTATCTTGCCGAGCTCATCAACTTCTATTTCCGGATTGTCAATATATGCAACTGTTGCATCGATTGTCTGCGCAAGGTTATGCGGAGCCATGTTGGTTGCCATACCTACGGCGATACCGTTTGCTCCGTTGACAATAAGGTTAGGTATTTTGGTCGGCAATACGCTAGGTTCTTGCAACGAATCGTCGAAGTTGTTGACGAAATCTACTGTTTCCTTGTCCATATCGGCCATCATCTCGTCCGAAATCTTCGACAGACGGGCCTCGGTGTAACGCATAGCAGCGGGACTGTCGCCGTCAACCGAACCAAAGTTACCCTGACCATCGACGAAAGTATATCTCATTACCCAGTTCTGGGCAAGTCTTACCATTGCAAAATAAACTGACGAGTCACCGTGAGGATGGTACTTACCCATAACTTCACCGACAATTCTCGCCGATTTCTTGTGAGGTTTGCCAGGAGCAAGCCCCAAACCTTCCATTCCAAAAAGGATTCTTCTCTGAACGGGTTTCAATCCGTCTCTAACATCCGGCAATGCACGCGAAACTATTACAGACATTGAATAGTCGATGTACGCCGATTTCATTTCATCTTCGACACTAATCGAAATTATCTTTGCTCTTCCTTCTTCTTCAAGCATTTTTTATCGTAATTTTATTTCTAATAGTCTTATAATCAAATCCTTGTGTTTTACACAAAATTGTTGTAAAAATAGAAAATTCTGCTCACATATACAAGCATTGGCCAGCATTTTTTTAACAAAATTTGTTTATAAAATTATAAAGCTGAGACAGTGTTCACAGACACAGAACAATAATCAAAAGCAACAAAAATCAGTCCAAGTTATTAACAAGTTATACAAGATATTAACAATCTAGCATTTTTTTACATTTTATGCTTGTACGTATAAAATGATTTTATATCTTTGCTCAAAATATCTATTAGTATCAAACACAAATTTTTAAAAAATGAACAAAGTAGAATTAATTGAAAAGATGGCTGCTAAGGCAGGCATGACAAAAGCTGATGCAAGAAGAGCTCTTGACGCTTTCATGAACACAACAGAAGAATGCCTTAAGAAAGGTGATTCATTGACTCTTATCGGTTTCGGTTCTTTTGGTGTAACCAAGAGAGCTGCTAGAAAAGGCCACAATCCTCGCAAACCGAAAGAAATCATCAACATTCCTGCAAGAAAGGTTGTAAGATTCTCTGCTGGTGCTACATTGAAGAAGGCTGTAAACAAGAAGTAATCTTCTACAAAAAGAAAAAAGGGGGACAAACGTTCCCCTTTTTTGTATTTATATATACAACGAAATGGAATCTCAGAAAATAATCGACTTACTAACCGCATACGTCACCCAAGAAAGGTTAACAACACTAAACAAGGTTCTCGACGAAAGAACCAACTACATATCGGTAGTTCTCGAAGACATTTTCCAAACACACAATGCTTCGGCTGTGCTTCGCAGTTGCGACTGCTTTGGAATACAAAACGTAAATTTCATCGAAAACAGATACAGCTACATGGAAAACAAAGATGTGGCCATGGGTTCGTCGCAATGGCTGAGCATCAGACGGTTCAACCAAAAGGAAAACAACACTCTAGATGCCATAAAGGCTGTACGCGACGCCGGTTACAGGATTGTCGCCACCACTCCACACACAAACGACGTGCTTATAAAGGACTTAGACCTATCGAAAGGAAAAATTGCATTGTTCTTTGGCTCGGAAAAACCTGGACTATCGGACATTGTAATGAACAACGCCGACGAATTTGTCCGTATCCCAATGTACGGATTCACCGAGAGTTTCAACATTTCGGTATCGGCAGCACTTTGTCTGTACGAACTAACCACAAAACTCAGAAATTCAGACATCGACTGGCATCTGTCGCCTGCCGAACGCACAGAACTGCTCGCACAATGGATGAAACTGAGCGCAAGAAACGCCGAGGGACTCATCCGCGAATATGAAAAAAGAGGAAAGTTAGGATAGGTTACTTTTTTGATGATTTGAGGATTTGCTTGCGCGAGCTAAAGGTTGAAGATTTGAATGTTCACCAGTTCATGGATTTGTAGCGGCGCAATGATTTGCGTCGGTGTTCAAAAGTTCAAAGTTTAAGGTTTATGGTTCAAAGTTCAATGATTTGAAGATTTGCTTGCGCGAGCTAAAGGTTGAAAATTTGAAGATTTGCTTGCGCGAGCTAAAGGTTGAGGATTTGAATGAGGCTATGTCTTACTTGATTTTCACAAATTTTGAATTTCTTACTCCATTTGCATCTGCAACCGATACGCTGTATGCTCCGTCGGCATAACCCGACACTTCAATTGCTCTTACATTCCATCCCGAAAATACAAGCCTACCCATTTCGTCAAGGATTTGAACTTCATAATCACCTTCAACACCAGCTATTTCCAAGATATCGGAAACAGGATTCGGATATAGCGTCAAAGAACTATCGAAACGATTCTCATCAATAACATCTCCTTGATTACCATATAGATAATTATACTTTACGACTGCAGCATCAACAGCTTCGGTCAGATGCGAATACGAATCGGCAGCAAACATGGCAATTCCAACCCTAACCGTATCGCCGGCTGCTATTGTCAACGGTCCTGCTCCTGTATATTGCACCATGTCGCCAATTATACTGCTTATCGAATTGTTGGTAGCCATATAAAACTTCTCCAGATCCGAAAATCCGTCCGAAATATCTATTGCACCATCGCCTCCTGCCCTATTTGCCAAAGTGTAATTGAACGGCTGTCGAGATCCCAGCAATTTCATTCCTGCATAAAGCGAATTGTTGCCTTCGTATGCACAATATGCAAAATTACGGGTTGCATCGTATCTGCTCCTATTCTCTGCCGGCTCATACAAATCCCAATCGGCAAAAAGTCCGAAGTAATAGTCTGCGACAAGCTGAAGTCCCTTATTTACAATTGAATATTCGGCTATAATATAATTATCGGCATCGGCATATACGTCGAGTAAAATTTCCAAGTTGTGCGAATTGTAGTCGGAAGTATCTGTCATTTTTGCCGCCACATGCGTAATTGCCAACGTATCATCAACATAATGCGGATATTCAATTACCGAAAAGTCGGACATCTGACGCACCGCACTATAGACCTCATTGCCAGAGATTCCAGAAATAATACCACAATCGTAAAACAATTCGTAGTAATCGTCGAGATAGAAGCCATGACCTACTTCGGTATTCAGGTCAACATATCCAAGTCGGCCGTTTCCAGCAACCGACATGCTAAGATTATCGGTTGTCACATCGACAAAGCCACCGTTTACAGGCACATCGATTATCTGTTCGTCGGCAAATTCGTCGGACACAAAGTTAATCTTCAACTTGATTGTAAGTTCCTGAGGTGCATCGGGCAGAACTTCGAGCCTTATTGCATTGCCTCTCGCTACCGACAAGCTGTCGTTTTGCATCGGAGCCATATAGCCGAACGAAATTTCATCATCAACAACCTGAACATAAGGGCTTTCTGTAGAAACTTGCACTCTAAGATTGTCCCTTGCATTCAGATAATTGGTAATTTTTCCTTCAACAACGACTTCTGAATCAAGCCTATCGAACCGCATATCGTGGAAACGTGTGGAATATAGGCTGTCTTCCGAAATTGTCAGTGCGCGGTATAGGTTCAGACGTCCCTTACCTATCAAACCTGCGTAATTGGCATTGAAATAAACCGGATACGAAACGTCCAGATATGTCGTATCGTAAACATACTGACCGAAATAGACATCGTTGTGAGTTGTATCGTAAGCATAGCCGCCCACGTAAACCTGGTTGTGTACGGTGTCGTACTCGTATGCCTGCAGCAAGTCGGACCAAGTACTGTCGACCGAAATGCTGTCGTACGAATACAACTGGTCGTCCCAGATGCTATCAACCGTAATCTCATCAATATACTCTACAAAAGTACTATCGACCTGCATTAGTGAATCGGGCACAATATAACTTAGAGTATCAATATTGTCGGCTGACACACGCAATATTTCACCTATTTGCAAGGCATTGTACGACGGATAGTAGGACCTAACAATTCCTGCACTCCCGGCAACTATCGGGCAAGCGAACGAAGTTCCGCCCCACATTGTTGCATAGCCGTTTTCGCTGGTCGAAACATACATGGTCCCTGGTGCCGACACATCAACGGTTGTCGAATACGACGAGTTGTTCCACTTGGCATCGTTGCGGTCGGTAGCCGCTACCGAAATAACATTTTCGTACGATGCTGGATAAAATCTCACCTCGATGCCATTGTTGCCTGCAGCAGCAACGACAAGAACATCGTAGTTAATTGCTGCATAGTTTACCACATCCTGTCCCATCTGCTGGTACGAAGTGCTACCCCAGCTACAGTTCACCACATCGAAACGATGATTTGCTGCATAAACTATCGACTGGTATACATTTACGAGCGAACCTTCGTCGTTCATAATCCTCAGCGGCACAAACTTGCACTTGTAGCCTGCTCCCGAAACACCAATTCCGTTTCCTGTTACAGCAGCTGCAATTCCAGATACGTATGCGCCGTGTTCGTTGTTGTTGCACCCGTGCGGAATCTGGGCATTATTATTGTCGTAAGCAAAATTCCAACCTTTGTAGTTGTCAACATAGCCATCGTTATCATTGTCGATACCGTCGGGTATATCATCGTAGTTGACCTTTATATTGTCTTGCAGGTCGGCATGCGTAAGTCCAGTTCCCGTATCGGAAATGCCGATTACAATGGATGTGTCGCCTTTGCAAATGTCCCATGCCTCGTACGAACGCACATTACGTGTCCAGTACTGATATGCACCGTCGGCATTTGCATTTTCGGGACGTGCCAGCGGATCGTCGGGAACATCGAGCAACGAAACCTTATACAACGGTTCGGCATATTCCACATCGCCATTCTTACTGATAAACGAAACAACCTGATTTACATCTACATCATTATCAAAGACAAGCCGGTAGATAGTGGTAATGTCCGACAGTCGGCGGCCATAATTGTCATATTCCTTGACTGGGCGCACGGCATCGGGGAATTCGAGCTTGTAGCCGAAATCGCCGAAACGTTCGCGCAAAGTAGTAACGTATGCCGACTTGAAAAAGGTATCAACCTTATTGGCATTTACTTTAACAATTACCGTATTTTGCTCGTAATTAGCATTTTGTGCCACCACAGAGGAACATATAATCAGAATTGCAACAGCAATCGACAAAACTCTTTTCATACTCAAAAATTTTGCGAAAGATAATAAAAAAGTTTCTAGTTTCAAAATTTCTGGTTTCCAGTAGCCAAAATGCAATGGAATATAGGAATCTACTCAACGGCAGAAATTCGCATATACATCAATAAACAAAAAAAGCGGCTGAAAATCAACCGCTTTTTCATGTATCAGGAATAATTTTTACTGTGCACTTGGTTCTTCGATATTACCTACAATCTTTACCACCATGCTCGAATTTTCGGGATCGTTGGTAGTAATTGTAATAGGCTTGCTCTGGTGACCTTTTTTGCCTGCCGAATTGAAGGTTGCCTTAATGAAGCTTTCTTCACCCGGCTTAATCACCATCTTTTCTGGATTTGGAACAGTGCAACCGCAAGTAGCCTTTACTTTACGAATGATAAGGTCAGACTTACCTTCGTTCTTGAACTTGTACTCGTAAGTTACCTTGTCGCCCTGCTTGATAGTACCGAAATCGTACTCAGTCTGGGCAAAAACAATCTTAGGTGCATTTGCTCTTTCCTGTTCGGTAAGATGTGAGAAATCTTCAACGATAGTAGCGCTTACAGTTATCCTGTTCTTGTTGTTTACACTATCGTTAACAACAACCGTCAACCTATCCTGCAAGAATCCCCAGTCGTTCTTCTTGGTTGCATCATATGTGACATAGATTTTACCAGTCTGACCCATCTTCTCGTTCGGCTTCTTAGCTGCGAGTGTAGCAGGTTCCATCCATACCTTTATATGTTTAGGTACATTCTGGAAAGCAACATTCATCGGAGCATCGGTCATATTAACAACGCCAATAGTATCGGTAACCGACTTGGTATTATACACATTGTTCAATGCCAAATGTGCAGTTTTCAATCTCAATCCATTGAAATCCTTTGGATAAAAATCTTCAACGCCCTTTTCTCTCGGAATTACTTCACCCGAAATAGTAAGTATTGTAGTAGGAGTTTCGCAGTTTGACGTAACCGTTATAGTCTTGTTGAACTTACCGGGACGGTTCTGCGGATTGTACGAAGCCTTTACAAAGCCTTTCTTACCCTTCTGGATAGGTTCCTTGGTATAGTCGGTTGCTGTACAACCGCAAGATGCCTTTACATTGGTAAGGTACAATGGTTCTTCGCCGACATTTGTAAATTCGAATATAGCAGTCTGCATGCCTGCTTCTTCCTTGAACACGCCAAAGCTGTGAGATGTCTTATCCCACGAAATTTGTGGCGCCTTTGTCTGTGCCATCAATGCGACAGCAGCAAACGATACTAAAATAATGAAAAACAACTTTTTCATAATACCTTATTATTATTAATTGTTGGTTTCTTCTGGTTTTGGAGCTGCAGGAATAACTTCGCCGGTAATTCTTACTATCGAAGTCGGCTGGAACTCGTTTGTTGTTACAGTTATCTGCTTTGTGAACTTACCAGGTCTGTTCTTCGGATTGTACGAAGCCTTTACATAACCTTTTCCTCCGGGCTGAACAGGTTCCTTGGTGTAGTCGGTTGCTGTACAACCGCACGATGCCTTTACATTAGTAAGGAACAACGGCTTGTCGCCAGTATTGGTAAACTCAAATATTGCAGTCTGTATTCCATCTTCTTCGTGAAAAGTTCCGAAATCGTGAACTGTCTTTGCCCATGAAATTGCAGGTTCTGACTGCTGTGCCATCATAATTCCTGAAAACACAATCGCCAATGCCAATAAAACTATTCTCTTCATAACCTTTAATTTTTATAGTTTGCAAATCTAATTATTTATCAAGCATACATTGCTTACAAATCACGCACCAAAAAAAGCGAAAATATCAATTCGCTGAATTAAAAAAATGTTAAACCTATATTTCCATGAAGTTTATCCGCGCCTGCGGTATGACCGAAAGCGGTGATATTTTTCCCTTCATATACATATAATATCCTACTAATGCAATCATTGCGGCGTTGTCGGTTGTGTAACTAATCTTTGGTATGTACACTTCCCATTTCTTTTTTTCTGCAGCCAACAGCATTCTGTTTCGCAGTCCCGAATTCGCCGAAACTCCACCCGAAATGGCAACTCTTCTTATACCAGTCTGCTTTACCGCCTTCTCCAACTTATTGAACAGGATGTCGATTATGGTTTTCTGCAGCGATGCCGCCAAGTCGTTCACATTTTCGGAAATGAAATTAGGATTTTTGGCAACTTCGTCGCGTACCGTATATAAAAAAGAGGTTTTCAGTCCACTGAAACTATAGTCGAAGCCAGGAATCGACGGCTTGGCAAACTTAAACCTGTTCTCGTCGCCTATTTTCGACAGCTTATCGATGACTGGTCCACCCGGATATGGCAGTCCCATAACCTTAGCACACTTGTCGAAAGCCTCTCCTGCTGCATCATCGATCGTCTTGCCAATAATCTCAAAATCAAGGTAATCCCTAACCAGCACTATCTGTGAATGTCCGCCCGACACAAGCAGACAAAGAAACGGGAACTGAGGCACGCAATCGTCCTCGCCCTTTTCCCTCAGGAAATGTGCAAGTATATGTCCGTGCAGATGGTTGACACCAACCAGCGGAATACCAAGCGATACCGAAAGCCCCTTGGCAAACGAAGCTCCAACCAGCAACGAGCCGAGCAAACCTGGTCCCTTTGTAAAAGCTATAGCATCAAGTTCGTCCATGCCTATTCCAGCACGCTCTATCGCTTCCTTTACCACCAAAACTATATTCTGCTGGTGAGCCCTGCTTGCAAGTTCGGGAACCACACCGCCATACTTCTCGTGAATAGCCTGAGTATTAATGACATTCGACAGCAATTTTCCATCGCAGACAACCGATGCCGAAGTATCGTCGCATGAAGATTCTATACCTAAAATTTTCACTTCGCTTTTTTTTGCAAATTTACAATTCTTTAATTTAGGCTGTCAATAATTTTTAAGATATTTGCAGTTTATTCTTTAAACTGCTGAAATTTTGCTCAGATATAAGATCAGAAGGTTTTTTATTATTTTGTTCTTACTAATAGTCAAGGACTTAATACTTCTTATTGTCATTCTGAACTCTCCATATCTGCAAAGCCTAATTGCAAAAAAATGCATAGAATTCTTCGCCGACCACTACAATATAGAGCTAACTGTAGGCGATGTTTACCTGAAAATACCCAACAAAGTCGTATTGTACGATGTCGAAATGAAAGATTCGTGCGGAAACATGCTCCTTTCGGCCGACGACATGGAGGCTTCTGTCGAAAGGTTCTCGATACGGAAAAATTTTCTCTTGCTTTCGGAGGTAAAACTCGACAAGCCATACATCAACGCCAGCATCGACCAGCATGGCAACGCCAACTACGAATACATCCTGCGAAAATTCGCTTCCGACGACACTTCAAGCATAGACTTCAACGTGATATGCCGGAAATTTACCATCGCCAACGGACATCTAAAATATTCCGACCAAAGATACAGAAGCACAGCTGCACTATTCAATCCGCACGACATCGACATCAACGACTTTAACGTCGAAATCAGCCGCTTCAGATATCTTAACGACACGCTAAATGTAAACATCGACAATTTCTCGATGAACGAGAAATCTGGAATCGCCATCAACCGCATTGCTGGAAAAATAAAATACTGCGACAAAGGCATAAACCTTGAAAATCTTGAAATTAAGACCGATTATTCGCAACTTGCATGCTCCGAGATCGCAGTAAAGGGCAAGGACGAGCTCTACCTGAGCAATCCGATGGAGCTGATTGAAAAACTTACGGTCAACATCGATACCATTGTATTTTGCGTTGCCGACCTTGCCCCTTTCCATCCTCAATACGAAGGCTTTACCGATAGTTTACATATAAGAGGAAACTTCTCGGGACGACTCGACGACTTCAAATTCAAGAACTTCGGCATTTCAATGTACGACAACACTAGGCTTTATGCAAACCTGTCGGTCAACGGATTCCCCGATGTCGAACAGACTATCGTCTTCGGAAATATATCAGACATGTACACCAGCAAAAACGACATAAACAAGATACTGCGTCTAATTTCTCCAGAAAATCCAGTACAAATACCTTCTGCCCTAAATAATCTGGACCATATTGCATTCAACGGAAACCTTTCGGGTATGCTCAACGATATGATGGCATTCGGTCTGCTCACAACTAACTTCGGCACGATAAAGACCGATATAGCTCTTATGCCCGACTGGAAAGAAAAATCGCTGGCATACGAAGGAAAAGTTTCTACAGCAAATCTCGACCTTCAAAATATTATCGACGGCAACAATGGCTTAGGACTGTTATCATTTGACATAATCGTGAGCGGAAATGTAGATTCGCTGTCGCGCACCCAAAACAAGTTAAACGGTAATATACACCGCATCGATTTCAACGGATACAGCTACAACGACATAAACTTGAACGGCAGACTGTCGAACCAGATGTTCGACGGCAAAATAGCTATCAACGATCCCAACATCACAGCCGAACTCATTGGAAGCTACAACTTTGGGAGCAAAAACAACAATATCGAAATCACTAGCGATGTATACGCCGACCTCAAGGCATTGCATTTAGCTCCCGAAAGCGCCAACGACTCCAAAATAAAGTTTGTTCTGGGAGCCAACCTAAAAGGCGACCTTGCTAACCAGCCTGTCGGAAACATAACACTCAGTCAAGCCGAATTCAACATAGATGCAAACAAATTGAAAATAAACAAATTGTCGGCCACAGCAGAAAAAATAGACGAGAAAACCCACAGTATAAAAATAGAATCAGACTTCCTCGAAGCATACATTTTCGGCGAATATATGCTAAGCGAGATTCCTGGCGACATATACAGCCTGGTAGCAAAAACAATACCTTCGGTCTTCGGCAAATACGAAAAAACCAAAACAAGCAATAGCTATTTCACATATTCGTTCCGCATCAAAAACATAAACGATTTTATAAAATTCTACGATCCTGAACTCAACTTCAAAGGCGACATATACACCACAAACGGATACATGTTCGGCAACACTCAGACATTATACGGCAAACTAAACCTGCCCGAAATAACACGTGGCGAATACTCAATAGGAGAAAGCAACATAGAAATATCAAGCATATACGGACTTTCGACTTTATACATAAATACAAAAGACCTAAGCCGCAACGAATTTTCTTTCGAAGACATAAAAATCGCCGTCAGTGCCGAAAACGACAGTATTGCCCTCAATACAAACTGGGGTGGAAACGACAGTAGCCAAAACAGCGGATTCTTCACTCTTGGCACTAAGTTCATCCCCAACGAAAACGACTCCATGCCACGCATCGAAGCACACATATCACCTTCTCAGTTCATTTTTGGCGAAACTATATGGAAACTAGGCGAATCGAACATCAACTACGACAATCATGAAGTCGAAATCGACAACCTAAAACTCACCAACGCCAACCAAATTCTGAGTCTCAAAGGTTATGTCTCGAAAGATCCCAACAAAGTACTGTCGTTTATGATCGACAACGTTGACGTTGGAAACGTAAATGTCATAACAGAGCCACAAGGCTACGAATTCGGAGGAATACTATCGGGAAGCGGAAGAATCGCCAACCTGTATGATATTCCAATCTTCACCGCCAATGTTAACATCAACGACCTGAGTATAAACCAGGAAAATCTCGGCAAACTAAACCTCTCGTCAAAATGGGACAACATGAACAAAGCATTTGTGCTGAGCGGAAACAACAAATACATCGAAATGAAGGGAACCTACCATACCGAAATCGATAGTGTCAACGCCAGCATTATGCTAAAGAACTTAAAACTGGAAATATTTGACAAATACCTTAACAAATACGAAATAAGTGGTCTTAAAGGCGATGCTAACGGAATTCTTTCGATAACGGGCAAAATAAGACAACCGCAAATGAACGGAAGCATCAGCCTAAAGCGAACCGAATTTGTTTACGACTACCTGAAACTAAAAGCGCTAACCGAAGACAAAATATACATTGCCAGCGACAAAATATACTTTGACAATTTCAAGGTGACCGACGAAAACGGAAATATAGGCACCATAAACGGTGGAATATACCACGACAATTTCAAGAACTTCCGTTTCGAACTGCTGGCCGACCTCAACGATTATAAGGTAATGAACACAAAACTTGCCGACAATAACCTGTTCTACGGAACCGTATATGCCACTGGCGGACTTTCGGTAGAGGGGACTCCAAATAATTTCTCCATATATGCAGGTGCTACCACCGAGGCCGGAAGTAAGTTCATTCTACCTATGGAGGACAGCTATCATTCCCAAAACACCAGCTACCTCACATTTATTTCAACCGAAGAACACGATGCCGAAATAAATAAGCACAATTTCTCCTCAACCAAATACTCAATAAAACTCGACGTCAACGTACAGCCCGAAACCGAAGTTCAAATTGTCTTCGACCCACGTACTGGCGACCGTATAAAAGCCAATGGCGAAGGCATGCTGAAAATCGAATACACTTCCGACGAAGAACTTTACATGTACGGCGAAATCGAAGTTGTAAAAGGTGACTACCTATTCACACTCGAAAACATTATAAACAAGCGTTTTACAATTCCTGCCGGCGGTACAATAACATGGAACGGCAATCCTTACGAAGGAAAACTTAACCTCGATGCTGTATATACCACAACGGTTTCGCTCAAGGAACTCATGCGCGAAGAATACGATACTACCGACAGCTACAGCCAGAAGGCCAACGTCGAATGCCACATGCATCTGAACGGAAACCTGATGTCGCCCGAAATACAGTTCAGCATAAACATCCCTAACGCGCCAGACAAAGTCAAGACAAAACTGGCAAGCCTCACACAGGACGAAATCAACAAGCAGCTGCTGTACGTACTTGTAATCAATCAGTTCTACGACCCCAACGCCGAAATGCTGAACCAAACAGGTACAACTACCAACGCTGTCGGTGTAACAACCACCCAGATGCTTTCGAACCAGCTGAGCAACTGGATTTCGCAGATTGTAAAAGATGTGGATGTCGGCTTCAAGTACAAACCAGGCACCGAAATGTCGGGACAGGAAATCGAAGTGGCACTAAGCACACAGATTTTCAACGACCGACTCCTTATAAACGGAAACCTCGGCATAAGCGACAAGAGATTCAACAACGAGAACCTCGTCGGCGATGTCGAAGTACAGTGGAAACTTAACAAAAAAGGTACGCTACGTATAAAAGGGTTCTCTCGCAAGAACACCGACCTAGAAGCAGAATATGGCCCCTACACCACTGGTGCCGGCATCTTCTACACCGAAGAGTTCGACACCTTCGGCGAACTCATGCGCAAAATCTGGGACGACATAACCTTCAAGCAGGCTCGCGAACGCCACAAGGCAAAGAAAGCCCAGAAAAAAACAGCTTCGGTCGCAGCAAAGCAAAAACAATAACATGTCCGAAAGCGTTTATTGCACCACCCGATCCCGTTAGGGGTCATGGTTCGGTAACGTTGACACAATACCATGCTCCCGACCCCGTCAGGGGTCATGGTTCGGTAACGTTGACACAATACCATGCTCCCGACCCCGTCAGGGGTCATGGTTCGGTAACGTTGACACAATACCATGCTCCCGACCCCGTCAGGGGTCATGGTTCGGTAACGTTGGCGCACGTTTTTGTCGCGACAGCATACAAAAACTGTGACAACGCATACAAAAAAGGAATGTAACAAAACCGCTACATTCCCTTTAAATATTCGTATGTCCACACCTTCGACAGGTGCAGCAATCTTTTTTACAACAAGTGATAGCTTACAACAAGTCCTGCCATCACAATGCTAACCATGCTCATAAGCTTGATAAGGATGTTTAGCGAAGGTCCCGACGTATCCTTAAACGGATCACCAACGGTATCACCAACAACGGTTGCCTTGTGATTTTCAGAGCCTTTGCCACCGAAATTGCCTTCCTCGACATATTTCTTGGCATTGTCCCATGCGCCACCAGCATTTGCCATGAACACAGCAAGCACAAATCCGCACGACAAACCGCCAATAAGCAATCCAAGCACACCAGGAACACCAAGAACCAAACCCGTAATCACCGGAACAAGAATTGCCAAAATCGACGGTAACAGCATTTCACGCTGTGCGCCCTTGGTCGATATTGCAACGCAACGCTCGTAGTCGGGTTCGGCCTTGCCTTCGAGAATACCAGCAATTGTACGGAACTGACGGCGAACTTCCTCCACCATCTTCTGTGCAGCACGACCTACAGCATTCATCGTCATACCGCAGAACACAAATGCCATCATTGCGCCAATGAACACACCGACAAGCACCATAGGATTCATAAGGTTGACATTGTATGCCTCCATAAAGTCAACCAATGTTGCCTTGGCAGCCTCAACGCCATTTGGCAACGACTCTCCTACTCGTATCAAAGCCATCTTTATCTCCTCGATGTACGAAGCCAACAAAGCAAGCGCCGTAAGAGCTGCCGAACCAATGGCAAAGCCCTTTCCTGTTGCAGCTGTCGTATTTCCGAGAGCATCAAGAGCATCGGTACGCTTGCGGACTTCGGGTTCCAGACCGCTCATCTCGGCATTACCACCAGCATTGTCGGCTATAGGTCCGTACGCATCGGTTGCAAGAGTAATTCCAAGAGTCGACAACATACCGACAGCAGCAATTCCGATTCCGTACAAGCCCATGCTTAAATTTTCGGCAGTAAAATCGATGCTGAACCCATTTGCACACAAATACGAAAGCACAATAGCACATCCGACGGTAATCACTGGAATTGCCGTAGAAAGCATTCCCAAGCCCAAACCCGAAATAATAACGGTTGCAGGACCAGTCTGCGAACTTTCGGCAACCTTCTGTGTAGGACGATAAGTCTGTGAAGTATAATATTCGGTTGATTTACCGATAATTACGCCAGCGAGCAGACCTACAACCACCGACAGCGAAACCTGCCACCACTGGTTGGTTTCGGTACCGAAAAGCCATGCAAATATTCCGAATGTTGCAACAGCGATAAGCACTGCTGCGGTATTTGTTCCACGCGAAAGTGCCGAAAGCAACTGCTTCATGCCAGCATCCTCCTTAGTGCGGACGAGGAAAATTCCCAACAACGAAAGGATAACGCCCACAGCAGCTATAAGCGACGGAGCGAGAACAGCTTTCAACTGCATTCCCTCCACTGCCGATGTTGCAAATGCCGATGCACCGAGAGCCATCGTTGCAAGTATCGAACCTGCGTAGCTTTCGTAAAGGTCGGCACCCATACCTGCCACGTCACCGACGTTGTCGCCAACGTTGTCGGCAATTGTTGCCGGGTTGCGCGGATCGTCCTCTGGGATATTGTATTCGGTCTTACCTACGAGGTCGGCGCCAACATCTGCAGCCTTGGTGTATATACCGCCACCCACGCGGGCAAACAGCGCCTGTGTAGACGCACCCATACCAAAGGTAAGCATGGTTGTTGTTATTATTATAAGGTGATTCTCGGCTGGAATAAAATAATCTAGTACGATGAACCATACCGAAACATCGAGCAAAGCAAGCCCAACAACAACAAGACCCATTACAGCACCCGACCTGAAAGCCACCTGCAAACCGCTGTTTAGCGACTTACGTGCAGCATTGGCTGTACGTGCCGATGCGTATGTTGCAGTCTTCATGCCAAAGAATCCTGCCAATCCCGAAAAGAAACCTCCAGTCAGGAAAGCAAACCATACCCATTCGTTCTGCAATCCGAAAAACGACATTACACCAAATACAACAGCAAGGATGACAAAAACAATTATCACGACCTTGTACTGCTGCTTCAGGTAAGCCATAGCACCACTCCTTACATGGCGGGCAATCTTTTTCATGAGGTCGGTACCCTCATCGGCCTTTATCATCTGCCTAAAAAAGATATAGGCAAAAAGCAAGGCAATTACTGATGCCGCCAACGCCAAATAAATAATCCACTTCATATAAATAAATTTTAAGTTATTAACTACCAATAAGATACAAAAGCACACACAAATTATGGCTTCATATCTTCGGAGCGCAAATGTAGAGCGATTTTTCAACCTCTCCAAACATTTTTTATGAACAGATTATTGCTATTCGCTAAAAGTTCACATTCATCCTCCAAGTCATCACGTAATACTTGTTATCAATGATTTTACGTGGCGAGAACTTGTAGAAGAAATCGAACGAAATGCGCTTGCGGAACATATTGACAGATATGCCAGGTGCAGCATAGCCAGAGAAATAATCCGACTTTTTAATTCCTGCATTTGTGCCTTTTGTTTCTTCTTTGACATGTCCGTAATATGCCGATACTTCAATGAACGGATGGAAATACTTGAGATATGGGTATTTCACACGGCACAACACTCCGTAGCGAGCATCCAAGGTAGTTCGCGAAACTTTGGTGTTTAGTTTGCCGTTGTCGTAGAAGCCCGAGAACTCAGCACCTACCGAGAGGTAATTGAAGATGCCGTAGGTGTATCGTCCTGCGAACACCAAAGGTTTGTAGTATTTTATGTCGCCAAGATATGGATTTATCTGGAAACCCACAGAATGTCTGTGGAAGATTTCCTGAAATTTCTTCTGCGATTCCAAATATGGCCTTCCTCGTTCGAGCAGAGTCGCATTATTGAAATTTACACTATACGATATTGCTGGCATAAAGGGGAATATGCTAAACTGATGCATATTGCCGCCATAATCAATGTAGTATAGATATGGGTTCTTTCTATTATAAGCATTTATTACACTAATAGTAAAAGTTCGTTCCCCCCAATGCAACGATTTTACGAAATTGAAACCAACATCAAGACGATGATAAGGCTTCATTCTGTAATTAGAAATTTCATCATATATATAAGAAAACCTTCCGTCTTCGTTGTACATATATCCGACGGGAACGGTTATAGGCACACCTGTTGCTATTGCCCAGTTTGCCGAGATTGAGAACTTGTTACTTACCGCCCAATTGAGCGAAATGCTGAAACTATGCGTACGGTCGTTATCTGCAAGAAAATACCTGCCTTTGTTTATTCCTTCGAACTGCCTTATGTTTCGTGAAAGCGAATATCCCATGAAACCTGTGAGACTTCCGCGAGTCTTGGTTAGCAGAAATTCTATTCCCATTGCCTTTCCATTACCTCCGGTAGCAAGCAGGTCGAGGTCGGTAATGTTTTCGACCATACCTTCAACCGAAATGTTACGCTTCATCATGGCAAGGTTCGACATCTTCTTGTAGTAGGCTTCAATTGATGTTTCGAGCATTCCGTCAAGGAAACTGCGGGCTATGCCAATATCAAACTGGTCCGACTTTGCCGGCTGAAGTTTTCCAGTCGAAACTATCCATCGGTCGGCATAAATGTTCATCACATTGCCAGTAACGCATTGTATGTTCTGGTGTATCCGCGAATATGCCAGTTTTATTGTGAATGCCTTTGGAATACTGAACGTTACTAAAGCGCGTGGTTCGGGCTGCCAGTACGACTTTTTGCCGCCTATGTCGTAATAGTGCACCATGCGGAATCCAATATTGGAAGACACGTATTTCCCGAAATACATTTCGCCAAGAATATATGCCGATGTTTCGTTGGAATAGATGTGAGATGCATGCTTTTTGTCATAGTACACAAGCGAATCGTTTACATAACTTTGCAACTTTGTGCTATATGGCATCGACACGAACAACGATTCGGAAATTCCAGCACGGAGCATCGATTTTCCCCACATTTTCCAATTTATGTCGGCGGCAAGGCGAACATCCATTATGTTTACCGCATTTTTGAACACTATAGAAGATATTGAATCGTGGTTATATGTGTCGTTGAACTTTGCAAGGCTCGTGCTGTGGTAGTCGGTGAGGCTAAGATTTATGCGGCTGGTGGTTCGGTCGTCGAACTTGTGGTCCCATTTCAGAGATGCCATCTTGTTGCCGCCAGAAATGCGGAAACGCGAAACATCACGTTTGCCATAAACATCGTTACCTATTTTGTAGATGTCATCTCCTATGTATATTCCAAAACGCAAAGTGTTCTTATCGTTGAACTTATGGTTTATCTTGAAGTTGAAATCCCAGAATGTAAAAGCCAATTTCTGGTCTCCAAGCAGCAACGACGAAGCAGGATACATTATGAGGTCGTACATAAAGCGGCGAATGGAAAACAGCATCGAAGTCTTTTTGTTTTTCAGTGGACCACCGATATTCAGTTTGCAGTCGAGCAAACCTATGGTGAGGTTTCCGCGTGTCATGTCCTCCACGTTGCGAGTCTCCACCTCCATCACCGACGACAGGCGACCGCCATAATTGGCAGGGAAGCCGCCCTTGATAAGATCGGCACGCTCAATAATGTCGGCATCGAAGGTCGATAGTATTCCTCCGATGTGGTTTACAGAGAATAGCGGTGTGCCATCGAGAACATATAGGTTCTGACCGAAGTCGCCGCCGCGTACGCTTATACCGGCACGGCTTTCGTTGCCTGCGCCCACACCCGGCATCATCTGGAAGGCTCGCATTATGTCTGGCTCGCCACCAATTGAAGGTATGTATTTTATCTGTTCTCCAGTAAGCCGCATTGTACTTACTTCCAAGCGTTTTTCTATCGGGGTCTTTTCGGTTACGGTAACTTCCGAAAGCGTGTGCCCCTGCTTCATTATTATGTCGAAATGTGTGTTTTTCGTAAGTTTCAGCGCGAACATGGTTTCGGTGTAAGAAATATGCGAAACGTTTATAAGTACGCTGTCGCCATATTTGAACGACATCTCATAGTAGCCGTACTCGTTTGACGAGGTACCCTTGCCCGAATACACGTCGCTTAGATTGGCATCGGCAATACGGTCGCGCGAACCTTCGCTTACAACATATCCCGACAACTTTACTTCCTGCGCAGACAGTAGACCGCAAAGCATAGTCAGGAGCATCAATGTTAATATTTGCTTTACTTTTTTCATCTGCGCATTATCGTATCTGTCATTGTGGAATATGAAGCAAACACGCCATATCCGTTTTCGATGTTTGAGTATATGTCAACAGGAATAGCGGAAAGGGTCTCTCCGTTTGCTAAATCTTCGAAAAACCCCTCTTCATGATATTCCTGCATCATACGGCTACGACTATATTCGTAGTACGATTCGGAAATGGACATCACTGTTATTTCGAGGTCGTACTTTGTCATTGCCACGTAAGTCATGTAGTGATATATGACATCCAAGCTGTAACTACTATTGCTGAAATATTTGTCGGTAAATAGTAACACACGGTCATTAAATGGCAAACTCTCGCTTTGTGTAAGCACCTTGTCGGTGTTGCGAGACTTGTTGAAATAAATCCAGTCATATTCAACATCATATTTGTCGCTTACAGCCCTGCAACTCACCTCATAGAAATTATGATTCGGATCATTGTCTTTTATCGTAAAACTTAATTTCGACAAAGGATAGCCTTCTTGGTCAACGGTAACAGTATCGCGAAAACTCATGTTGCTGAGCACAGGCATGTTGTACAATGTTGTTGTCGCCTTACATTCCTTATAACCCGGAGCATTTACTACTAGCGTATATGTCGAACCGACCTTGGGGTATTTGTCCGAAATATAATAGCCTTCGCCATCGTATTCTAGAGAACAGAGCAACCCTCCGTCCTCATACATCAATACAGAAGCATCCTCGATGCAATACTTTGGTTTTGGCACATGCAGAGAATATATAGTCCCTATTTCGTCAGTGTCATACACCACAGTATAGGAATCCTCTGCAATCGGCATTACAGCGGAGATACTCACGCTAATAGGCGATTCGGGAGTAATTATAGAGTTTATTACTATGGCAGGCTCCACATCGGGAAAGTCAAAGTCGATTTCCCGATTGCAAGAGGACAGCAATACAAGTATTATAATTGACGAATATATTCGTAATTTCATTTGCCGTTTAAACTATAACACCTTAATATGCACCAGTGAATGCATTTGTATAGACAATTGACCTCGTATTGCCATCTTTATATCCTAAAAATGTTTTCTTTACACAACTTGAAGCCTCATCAATACATTTATATGATCCTGTTCCAGGATTAGCAAATATACGTTTTATTTTTTGTCCGGTAGAAACAATTTTCCCTGCTAGCAGGATTACAAGATGCAAATCTGTTCCATATTGCTGGGCTTGCGGTCCTGTATAATACCAATTGTAATGTCCATAGTCAGAAACAATCTTTATCGAATCAAGTGCCCATCCGACCCAACCGCCTATTTTTCTCTGACCATCAGCTTCTTCCTCATATAACGAAACATTCGCTTCTGGGACATATCCTCCTTTTAACCTTGCCACCAAACGCCATTTTTCGCCAGGGAAACATACTGTTCTATATGAATTAACGTTTCTTGTTTGTGCATGTTTAAAAAAGGTCGGATAAGATAATATAAAAGGATCTGAGGTATTCTCACCTTTTAAATTTAGTAATGCTTGGATCTTACTTTCATCACTATTAGTTATGCAATAAGTGTAATCATAAGTGCTTCTATATATTTTTTTTCCAACTTGAAAAACACCATATTCGTTAGCTACATAACCGACAAGATCAAGAGCCTGCAAATCTTGAATAATAGAACCATCAACTTCCGATGCATGGAAAACAGTAGGATGTTCTTCAATATATGGACAAGTAGCACTCTCTGATTCCAATAAAAGTTCAAGACCTCTGTCATATATTTCATGCATACACACAAATCCCATAGATGCATTTACTTCATATATCTTTTCCGCATTATCCTGATTGTCAAACAACCATTGCACATAATTTGCAAAACTTACCGAATCCTTAAATACAAGCCTTCCATCTTTTACTTCTGGCAAGTCTTTCATAATTTCATCGTCAGAAATGACTCTTGGTTTTTTGACACTTGTTGGTTGTTTCAAATCATTAAGATTCTCTTTTTCGCAACCGCTGTTAAACATTGCTAATGCACA
>JAEEGL011728630.1_pt1 | contig 26261 bp, 20 predicted proteins | sample 9134231 | NCBI WGS metagenome assembly JAEEGL01 (sample SAMN16246548, study PRJNA631951) | gut metagenome | biome: gut microbiome; feature: rumen; material: fiber-attached | host: Bos | place: Iran: Karaj | collected 2018-10
AGATAAATGAATGCGTCTTAAAAGATTTTTACTTTTGCTTTTATTTTTTATTTTCTCTGTTTCCATGATTTTTGCCATGGGTTCATCCGAGCAGGCAAAACCGGAAAGCGGAATTACAGAATCTCAGCCATCCCAGGATCAGCGGGTTGTACCGGGTACTAAGGAAGAAATGTATTTTTCCTTCAGCGGAATAACAAAGAAAGTGCTTCCTTCTGTTGTAGAACTGGATGTTGTTGAGGTTGTCCGCCAGGAAACCACCCCATTCAATTTTTTGAATCCATTTGATTTCTTCTTCGGCGGTGGCCGTGGTGGCGAGAATAATAATAACAACAATGGAAAGAATGGCAAGACTTATAGAGAATTTGAGCGTCCTGGTCTTGGTTCTGGTATAATCATCAAGCAGGATGGTGACACAGTTTATGTTCTTACCAACAGCCATGTTGCCGGAAAGGCAGATCAGATAACTGTGAAGCTTGCTGATGGCAATAAATATGAGGCAACAAAAGTTGGTGCCGATGACAGAATGGACCTGGCTCTTGTATCATTCAAGTGCTCAGACAAGGTTCCTGTAGCAATCTTTGGTGATTCCGATTCTCTTGAGGTCGGAGACATTGTACTGGCTATCGGTACACCATATGGATATGAATCCACTGTTACAATGGGTATTGTCAGCGGTCTTCAGAGAAAGAGCACCGGCAATATCTCAAGCTATACCGACTATATCCAGACTGATGCCTCAATCAACCCTGGTAACTCAGGTGGAGCTCTGGTCAACATGAAAGGCGAGGTTGTCGGAATCAACACCTGGATTGCAACTCAAAGCGGCGGAAGTGTAGGACTTGGCTTTGCTATCCCGTCAAACAATGCAAAGCGGATTGCCAACGATTTCATCACCAAAGGAAAGGTTGAATATGGCTGGCTTGGCGTTTCAATCGATACAGTGGACGAGAACAGCTATCCTGACCTGCGCAAGGACTTAGGCCTTGGCAACAAGGGCGGTGGACTTATTCTTGGAGTATTCAAGGATTCTCCTGCAGACAAGGCTGGAATTCTTCCTGGTGACTTCATCACCAAGATCAACGGAACAGTTATTAGCGATTCAGCTCAGCTGACCAAAGTTATCGGAACTATTGCTCCTAAGGAGAAAGCTGTATTCACACTTATCAGAAATAAGAAAGAGATGACTCTGAGCGTTGTTCTTGAAGCTAGGGACGAGGAAGATAAAGTCCAGGCCAACCGGGATATTTATCCAGGCTTCCTTGCAATCAATATCGATGAGAAGATGAGGACAAAGGGAGAGCTGGGCGATATCAAGGGAGTTATGATTGTGGCAGTATCTCAGGGTACAGCTGCAGAACAGGCTAACCTTAAGGTTGGAGACATCATTCAGGAGATCAACGACAAGCCAGTCACTAACATGGCCGAGTTCTATAATGCTCTGAATGACAAATCCAGCAAGAAGATGTTCCAGATCAACAGAAAGGGACAGAAAATCATTATTGGAATTGTTAAATGAGGCGTATAACCTGCCTCGCAATAACCTTCTTCCTGGCACTTGCCACAGTGTGGAGCCAGGAGAGGGTATATCTCTGGAAGGACGTTCATTCCATGCGGAATGAGCGTTCTAGTTTTTTTGTCTATGCACCGGAAGAAGAGATAGATACCCATGCAGCTGTCATAATATGCCATGGTGGAAGTTATCATCACAGGAGCATGGGAACCGAAGGACATGATGTGGCTGCCTGGTTTACAGAACGGGGCTACCATGCATTTGTTCTCAAATATCGTGTTGCCATGGATGGCTATCATCATCCGGCCATGATAGAGGATTTCCAGCGTACCATGCAGTTGGTGCGGGAAAATGCCTCACAATACGGTATCGATCCTGACAGGGTAGGAGCAATCGGCTTTTCAGCCGGAGGTCATTTAGTTACCATGGCTGGGGCTTTCGGCGACCAGAACTTCTTGAAAGATCTGGGTATTGAGACTTCTGTCAGTCTTAAGCCTGACTTTGTCATTCCTGTCTATCCTGTTGTCTCCATGGAAAAGCCCTATGCCCACCATTGGTCTCAGATAAGCCTTTTGGGCCGCAGTGCCACAGATGATGTCAAACATAAGTTCTCTATGGAGTGCCAGATGACCAAGGATATGCCTCCGGTGTTCCTTCTTGCCTGCAAGGATGACGAGACTGTTGATTACCGCAACAGCGTGGATCTTGATCAGGCTCTGACAGATGCAGGAGTGAGCCATGAGTTTGTTCTGCGTGAGACTGGCGGCCACGGTTTTGGCATGAATTATGGATGGGGAGACACACTTTACAGTTGGCTGAAAAAATTATACCATTAAAGAATGGAACTCTTATCCCCGGCCGGAAATATAGAAAAACTCTACTATGCCTATGAATATGGGGCCGATGCCGCATATATCGGAATAAAGAACTTCTCGCTCCGTGCCAAGGCAGACAATTTCTCGGCTGACGAATACGAAGCTATCCGCAAGGTAAAAGGCAATAAAAAGCTCTACACCGCACTTAATATCTATTTCCATGACTCTGATATAGAGACTCTTGAGAAAGAATCTGACTACATCCATAAGTATCCATTGGATGGCTTTATTGTCAGCGATATTGGTATACTTGGCTTTCTTAAGAAGAATTTCCCTGATAAGGAACTGCACCTGAGCACCCAGGCCAACTGCGTGAATACCGAGGCTGCCAAGATGTACCGGGATATGGGTATAAAGCGCATAGTGCTTGGACGGGAGCTTTCTCTTAAAGAGATTGAGGCTATAAAGAATAATGTGCCTGATCTTGAGATTGAGGTCTTTGCTCACGGTGCTATGTGTCTGGCTTATTCAGGCCGCTGCTTCTTAAGCAAGTATCTGGCAGACCGCAGCGCAAACCAGGGTGACTGTGCCCATTCCTGCCGTTGGCAGTACAGGGTGCTGGAGGAGTCGGAGCGACCGGGTGAATACTTTCCTGTGGTGCAGGGAGAGAACTTCACTTCTATTCTCTCTTCCAAAGATCTGTGCATGATAGATCATCTCAAAGAGCTTAAGGATGCGGGAGTAGACTCTATAAAAATCGAAGGGCGGATGAAATCCATCTACTACACAGCTGTGATAACACGGGCATATAGGAAGCAGCTGGATTATATCGAGGGAATCTCTTCGGAGGATCCAAAACCGTATGTGGACGAGATATTTAAAGTGAGTCATCGGGAATTTTCCACTGGCTTCTACTATGGTAAAGATGAGATTGAGATGCCCACTTTCAAGTCTTATATGTCAGAGGCTCAGTTCCTGGGCAGCATAGAAGAGCAGATGGGCGATGGGCTATACCGGCTTGATGTCAAGAACCAGATTCTTGCATCTGACAGCATAGAGTACATCGGCCCCGATCTTCTTTACCTAAAAGATGAAGGTTTTACTCTCCTGGATGAGGATATGCAGACAGTCCCAAAGACAGATCATGGTAAAATTGCATATATAAAGACAGACAAAAAGCTGAAAAAAGGGTATATTATAAGAAAGAAGGGATAATGATCAGGAAAAAAGCTCTTGTATTATTTTTATCTATTTTCCTCTTTTTAATATGTCAGTCCGGTATGGCAGACTTCAAGAACCCTATCCAGTCGGTGTTCAACAAGCCTGATGTCACAACAGAAGGACTTGATATCACATCCCTTACTTTTGATTCAATAGAAGGAATACTTAACCTTAAGATAAACAACCTTAATTCCATATCTATCGACTATCCACAGGTCTCATGGAACCTTAAGCTTGGGGATATACTCTATAAATCAGAGACGTTGCCGGAAAACGGGAAGATTGCTCCCAATGCAGTGGAAGAAATCCAGATTCCAGTATCTATTCCTTTCAAGGAACTATATGAGAAACATCCCTCTTTGCAGAGGGTAGATGCAGTTCCATATACTGTGAATGCCGACTTAAACTTCAAGCTTCCTATTTTCGGAAAATCCACTAACTCTGTTGTTGCAGCCGGTGAGCTGCCTATGCTCAAGAAGCCGGTGGTTAACCTGGATTCTATACAGCTTACATCTATGGAGCCGGAGCAGGTAGTCTTTGCAGTCACCGCTTCTCTGCAGAATAAAAATGGTTTTGATATTCATCTGGAAAGGGTGGATTATTCATTGATAATAAACAATACCAAGTGGGCTGCAGGAAACACCAGACGGCAGATATTGGTAAGACCGGCCCAGAAAGGTGATATACCCCTCAATATAGCACTCCGTACCAGCAGCATGGTATCTGAGGCCTATGCTCTTGTCCTGAGCGAGCAGGATGTACGCTTCGATTTCAAGGGAACTCTTTACTGCAAGAGCAGTTCCCCGTATCTTAAGAGTTTTGAGCTTCCTTTCCAGCTTATTGGAACAAAACGGATAAAGCTTTGATATAAGGATTGAGACATGGCTAAACTGTGGTTTAAGAACTATGATTTAAATGAGCTTCTTGAGAAGTTCACTGTGGGAAACGATTATATCCTGGACAAAAATTTGGTGGTGTCAGACTGCCTCTGCAGTATTGCCCATATCCAGATGCTGTCAGAGATCGGGGTTCTGACAAAAGCTGAATTCAAGGCCCTTAAAGCTGCACTTTTTGAGATAATAAAGCTGGATAGAGAAGGGAAGTTCGAGATAAAGCTTTCGGACGAAGATTGCCACACAGCAATAGAAGGCTATCTTACTGCAAAGTTGGGAGAAGCTGGAAAGAAAGTGCACACCGGCCGTTCCAGAAATGATCAGGTTCTTACAGCCACCCGGTTCTATGCAAAGACAAGGTTGCTGCAGATTTTAGATAAAGCCCTTGATCTGGTGGATTCCCTGGTTGTGTTTGCAGAAAAAAACAAGAATGTTCCTATGCCTGGCCGCACCCATATGCAGATTGCCATGCCTTCATCTGTAGGGCTGTGGGGCGCAGCATTTGCTGAGGAACTTCTGGATGATATCGCATTTTTGAAAGCTGCCTATGACCTCAATAACCGTTCTCCTTTAGGCTCTGCTGCAAGCTATGGTGTTCCGCTGCCACTGAATCGGGAGCTTACAGCATCACTTCTGGGATTTGCAGGAATACAGAACAATGTGCTCTATGCCAACAATTCCAGGGGCAAGATTGAGTCCATGATTGCCGATGCTCTGGAGCAGATGACCATAACATTCAGCAAGATGGCTCAGGATCTTATTATCTTCTCCATGCCTGAATTCGGTTATTTCTCGCTGCCTGCATCACTGTGCTCCGGTTCCAGTATTATGCCGCAGAAAAAGAACCCGGACGGCCTTGAGCTTTTGCGTGGGAAAGCTGCATCTGTATCTGGTCTTTGCATGGGAATGAAGAATGTGGTAAGAGCTCTTCCGACCGGCTATAACCGGGATTTCCAGGAGACCAAGGAACTCTTTATCAAAATTCTTGATACAGCTGACATAAGCACACAGGTTGCCAAGCTTACCATTGATGAGCTTAGGGTTAACAAGGATAAGCTTAAAGCTGGCTTTACTCCAGATATCTTTGCCACTGATGAAGCACTTCGGCTGGTTGCTTCCGGAAAGAGCTTCCGGGATGCCTACAAAGAGGTTGGCCTGAATCTGGATAAGCTTTCAAACGAGGATCCTGTTGCTGCTCTCAAGAAGAGAACTTCCACCGGTACACCGGGAAATCTCAATCTTAAGTATGCAAAGAAAGCAGCTGCCTCCTGCAGAGCTTTTACAGAAGCCGAACATACTGCACTGCTTGAAGCAATTAAGAAACTGACTGGGAAAAATATACTTCTTTAAAGGTTTTCTAAGTCTTTCCTGATTCTTTTTACTAAATCGATATCCTCGAAAATATCAGCAAGCCGGAAGTTCATAAATCCGGACTGATCCACTCCGGCTATATCACCGGGGCCACGGAGTTTAAGATCACGCTCTGCAATCTCAAAGCCATCGTTGGTCTCTTTCATTATACGCAACCGCTCCTTGGCGTGGTCGGTAAGTTCGTTGCTGAACACAAGGAAAGTATAGGCCTGAAGCTCGGAACGGCCCACGCGGCCCCTAAGCTGGTGCAGGGAGGAGAGACCGAACCGTTCTGCATGCTCAATGACCATGCAGGTTGCTGTCTTTACATCAACACCCACTTCCACAACACTGGTGGCAATAAGAATCTGTATTTTGCCTGATGCAAAGTCTGTCATTATCTGCTCTTTGTCTTCTTCTTTCATTTTAGAGTGGATAAGGGCGCACTTATAGTCGGGGAATATCTCTTTACTCAACTTCTCATGCATCTGGCTGGCATTCTTAAGGTTCATCTTCTCAGACTCATCGATCAGAGGGTATACAAAGTAGGCCTGGTGTCTCAGTGCCAGCTCCTTCCGCACCCAACTGTAGATCTTTTCTTCATTGCCTTCCTTGACAGTGTAGGTGATGACAGGTTTTCTTCCCGGAGGCATGGTGCGGACTGTGGATATCTTGAGCTCACCGAAAAATGCCATCTCCAATGAGCGTGGAATAGGGGTGGCAGACATCATTATGTAGTCAATCTGGCGTCCTTTTTCCAAGAGTGCAGAACGCTGGATTACACCGAACCGCTGCTGCTCGTCTATAATTGCAAACTCCAAGTTCTTGAACACCACATTGCTGGAAAGCACTGCGTGTGTGCCTATTAAAAGGTCAATCTCACCTTTGGCCAGGGCTTCCAGCAGCAACTCCCGCTTCTTGCCGGTTAGCTTGCCGGAAAGGAATGCAAGCCGTACTCCTGTCCCTTCAAATATGCGGGAGGCAGTCTTCACATGCTGCTCGGCAAGAAGCTCGGTAGGTGCTATGAAGGCAGTCTGCATTCCAGCCTCAATGTATGGCAGAGCTGACAGGAAGCCTATCAATGTCTTTCCGCATCCCACATCTCCCTGTATAATCCGGGCAATGCTCTCATCTAAATTGGAGTCGGCATATATCTGGTCTATTACCTCAATCTGGTCTTCAGTAAGCTGGAATGGAAGGCTGGAGGCAACTTTACGCTGAAGCTCCCGGGGCAGCTTTACAGTACGCTTCTTTACTACCTTCCGTTTTTTCACCGCCTCTTTTATATTCTGCTCAAAAAGGAGAATCTCCTCATATTTCAAGGTACGGATTGCATCCTCAAGCTTCTCCTTGCTTTCTGGAAAATGGATGTTGCGGATAGCATCCCGCCTTTCCATAAGGCCGTTCAGCTGTCTCAGCTTCTCGGGTATTATATTTTCCTCGTATTGGCCCTGAAGTGTGTAGGCCTGCATTACGCTTTTGCGCAGAAAATTCTGGGTCAGCTTGCCGGAAAGAGGGTAGATAGGGAGAATCTTGCCGAAGAACTGAGGATGGTCTGAGTAGAATTCATAATCAAAGTTTGAGCTCTGAAGCTCTCCGAACCGCACCTGGAACACGCCGGACAGGAATATTTTCCTGCCCACCTTGAGAGTGTTGGCCAGAAAGTTGCGGCCAAAGCAGATCAGCGATGCATATCCAGTGCCGTCCGATACAGTTATCTTAAGGGTTTGTTTGAAGGTCTGGCCAAAGTATTCCTGCCCTGTGACTGTGCATATTGTGTTAATCTTTACCTGCTGAGCTCCGAATGTGAATCCATCCTTGAACTGGACTATCTTGTCCCTGAACTCATAATCCCGGGGAAAGTATCCCATAAGGTCATCCAGGGTGGCTATGCCCGCCCCTTTCAGCTCCCTAAGGGAAGCCTGTCCGACACCTTTTAAGGACTCAAGAGTTGCCATCACATTCCCATAAGAAGGTTAGTCAGAGAAGTTATTCCAAAGCTGCCGACAGTAAGGATTACAGCCACCACAATGATTGAGATGATCAGGTTGAGCTGATAGCTGGATGAAGCATTCTTTATGAATAACGATGCAATCCTGCTGGAAAGGGGAATAAAGAATACATCACAGGAATTGATGAATGAGTTCATCTTGTTTGAGGTGAACATGAGGAATAAGTATCGTACTACAGCCACTACAAGAACAGCCAGAAGCAAGGTCATTATAACATTCCAGATTGATGATATTATGATAGCTATGACAGCCCACAGTGTTATGCTGCCCAGTTCCCGTATACGTCCCAGTATCTGATTTATGATTGAGAGAGTAAGCACGGCAAGAAGGGGAGAAATATCGATATATCCTATCCGTGAGATACGGAATCTGCGGAAAAAGTTGAGGAATGGGTCGGTCAGCTGGCTTATCATTCTGGTTCCTCTTCCTTTTGGTCCTGTATAGATCCATTTAAGAATGATATCAACAACAATAAGCATTGTATAAAGCGAGAAAACAAATGCAAGAACTTCTAAAAATTTCACAAGATCCTCCCTTATTCTTTCCAGAAATCTGTAGCAAACTGTCTGAGTTCCGATTCTTCCGGCATATCAAAATCACTTTTTACCTTTATCTGATGATTAGCCTGTACCACAGTTTCTTTACCAGTATCTTTTATATGTAAAAATACAGGGCAGCTTCCCTCGTGGTCAAGAATATATTCCCTGAGTTTCTCAAGTTGTGCTTCTGTAAAAGGCTCCTCAAGGACAATATGAACCTGGCTGTGTCCAGACTGGCTTTTTGTCAGGTCATCAATCTCCTGTACAACATCGCATCTGAGCTGTGGAGAATCCATATTCCGAAGGTCAATCTGCCCAGTGAAGCCCATAGCTTTGTCCACGGCAATAATGGGCTGGAATTCTTTCCAGACCTTGCTGAACAGAACTATGTCCAGGTCTCCGTCAAAGGTCTCTATAGTCACAACGCCCATGGTGCTGTTGCTCTTTGTTATTATGTTCCGTATATTCTTGACAAGTCCTATAATTATATACTTTCTTCCTGGAGATGCATGCTTCAGGTCATTCATCGGAAGTGTGACATGTTTCTGGTAGATTTTCTTATACTTATCCAGCGGGTGTCCTGAGACGTAGAAACCAAGCCGCTCCTTCTCAAAGGCCAGCTTCTCCTTTATATCCCAGTCTGCAACCTCTTCCATAGCTGCCGGCTGCATTGCCACATCATCATCGCCGAAGAGGGATATCATGCCCATCTTCTCCTTTTCCTGCTCGGCGGCATAATAGTCGGCAAGCCGTTCTGCATTGTATGCCAGCTTTGCCCTGTTAGGCTCCAGCCCGTCAAACACGCCGGCCTTGATGAGAGAATCGATCACCCGCTTGTTCAGAACCCGCAGGTCAACCCGCTTAAGGAAGTCGTCAAAGCTCTTGAAGGACCCACCTTCAGAACGGGCTCTTAAAATCTCGTCCACCACAGCATCGCCGGTATCCTTGATTCCCTGGATACCATAGACAATCTTTCCCTGGTCGACTGTAAAGAATTTTTCCGACACATTTATGGTAGGTGGAAGAACCTTGAGCTTCATGGCCTTGGTCTCTGCCAGATACATCTTGAAGTGGTCCGGGTTTCCTATCTCGTTTGTCAGGTTGGCTGCCATGAATTCGGCAGGGTAGTGGCACTTGAGGTATGCAGTCCTGTATGCCACCACAGAATAGGCAGCTGCATGGCTCTTATTGAAGCCGTACCTGGAGAATGGAATCAGGTCATCAAATATCTTTTTTGCAAGTTCTACGTTATAGCCTTTTTCCTTGGCTCCTTCCAGGAATTCCTTCTCCTGGGCCAGAAGCTTGTCCACCTTCTTCTTGGACATGTTGCGCCGCAGGATATCGGCATTGCCCAGGGAAAAGCCTCCTATTATCTGGGCAACTTTCATAACCTGCTCCTGATAGACAATTACACCGTAGGTGTTCTTGAGCACAGGCTCCAGGTCAGGGTGAGGATATGTTATCTTTTCCTTGCCGTTCTTGCAGTTACAGAATTTTGGAATATTATCCATAGGACCTGGCCGGAAAAGGGCATTCAAGGCAATCAGGTCTTCTATGCAGGTCGGTTTTGCCTCACGCAGGACCTTCTGCATTCCCATACTTTCAAACTGGAATACAGCTGTGCTCTTTCCTGCACTCAGCATTGCATAGGTCTTCTTGTCATCCATAGGAATGGTGCTGGCGTCAAAGTCAGGTTCTTTTTTGCGTATAAGTTCTTCACAGTGCTTGATGACGTCAAGGGTCTTGAGACCCAGGAAGTCCATCTTCACCAGACCGCAGTTCTCGATTTTGTCCATGGTGTACTGGGTGGCGACGCTGTTTGCCTTGTCATCCTTTGTTCCCTTGAAGAGAGGAACATATTCAGAAAGCTCTTTCTCGCCGATGACTATACCGGCCGCATGGAGCGATGCATGGCGGGCCATGTTCTCAAGGTATTTGGATTCCTTGAAAAGCCGCTCGTATACACCACCTTTCTCCTTAAGGGCTATAAGTTCCGGAATTCCGACCAGCTCAGGTATTTTGCTGAGTTCGGGATCCTGCCTGAACTTCTCAACCTCACCAAGCATGGAGGCAAGGGAGGCCTTCTTGTGAGGCATATCAGGAATAAGCTTTGCAATATCGTTGGACTCAGCAAAAGGAATCTCAAGCACACGGGCCACATCCTTGATTACAGCCTTAGCCTTAAGGGTTCCGAATGTGATTATCTGGCCCACTTTCTCGGCACCATATTTTCTTGTGACATAGTCAATCACCTGCTGCCGTCCCTCGTTGGCAAAGTCGACATCAAAGTCTGGCAGTGAGACTCTGTCCTTATTCAGGAACCTTTCAAACAGAAGATCATATTTAAGGGGGTCAATGTCGGTTATCTTAAGGCAGTAGGCAACTATTGAGCCGGCTCCCGAACCCCGTCCGGGTCCTACCGGGATGCCATGATCCTTTGACCAGTTGATGAAGTCTGCAACAATAAGGAAGTAGCCGGGGAATTTCATGCTTATGATTGTATTCAGCTCATATTCAACCCGCTGCTTTATCTCGTCGGTAATAACAGGATACCGTTTCTTAAGCCCCTCGTAAGTAAGATGCCGCAGGTAGTCGCCCTGGGTCGGAAACTCCGGCGGAATCTCGAATATCGGGAATCTTGGCCCTGGGAACTCAATCTCCAGATTGCACATCTCCTCTATAAGCTTTGTATTGCTTATAGCCTCAGGAGCGTATGGGAAGAGGGCAGCCATCTCATCAGGACTCTTCATGTAGAACTGGTCATTATAGAAGGTAAGACGTCCAGGCGAGTTGATAGTCTTCTGTGTTCCTATGCAGATCAGAAGTTCCTGGGCTGTGGAGTGCTCCCTGTTAAGATAGTGTATGTCGTTGGTGGCAATCACCGGTATACCGGTTCTCTTCGATATATCCAGCAGGCCCTGGTTTGATATCTTCTCCTCGGGGATTCCATGGTCCTGCAGCTCCAGGAAATAGTTGCCTTTGCCGAAGATATCGTTGAACTTCATGGCCATGGAGGCAGCCTCGTCCAGCTTGCCGTTTATGATAAGCTTGGGGACAATACCTGCTATGCAGGCGCTGGAGCACACCAGCCCCTCGTGATACTGCTCAAGGACCTCGAAATCGATCCTGGGCTTATAGTAGTAGCCGTCGATATATGCGGCAGAATTCAGCTTCATCAGGTTCCGGTAGCCTGTATTATCCTTGGCCAGCAGGATCAGATGGTAGTACTTGTTTCCAAACTCGGTGCCGGTTTTTATTTTCCTGGAGCCTTCTGCCATGTAGAATTCGCATCCTACTATAGGCTTTATTTCTTTCTCCCGGCATTTCTCGTAGAAGTTCAGGGCTCCGAACATATTGCCGTGGTCTGTGATGGCAATGGAAGACATTCCGAGGCTCTTTGCCTTGGTCACCATGTCGTCAATCTTCATTGCTCCGTCCAGGAGCGAATAGTCTGTATGATTATGTAAATGGACAAATTCAGTCATGCTTATATTATATCACAAAGATTGAATTTTTTGAAGATTATATATATTATTATGATATGGATAGATTTGATTATAACAGATTCTACCATCTTATTCCGGCCCAGAAGCACTATGCCTGGGGTTCGGAGAACAAGATCCAGTCTCTGACAGGTATTAAGCCGGATGGAAAGCCTCTGGCTGAAATCTGGATGGGAAGCCACCCCAACGGTATGTCATATATAGATGTTGAGGGGAGGGATATACCTGTATCCAGTTTTATTGCAGAAAACCCGGAAAAAGCCCTTGGAAAGCATTGTGTTGAGCATTTCGGCTCCATGCCGTTCCTGTTCAAGGTGCTGGCTGCCGATAAGCCTCTCTCTATCCAGGCTCATCCCGACTTAGAAACTGCCGAATCAGGTTTTGAGAGGGAAGAGCGGAATCATATCCCTATGGATCACTTTACCCGGGTCTACAAAGATCCTAATCATAAGCGGGAGATGATTTATGCAGTTTCTATATTCTATACTTTAAAAGGTTTTAAAAAAGTAGAAGAAATTAAAGCTAATTTTAAAAAATTCTTTCCATTCAGCGGAAATGCTTTTGTTGATTTCCGGTATTCAGGGGAGGAGGATTTCTATAAAAAGTTCTTCACCAGGCTCCTTTCCATGGATCAGACCCTCCGTAAGGCAATGCTCCGTGAACTGGAGACCACAGCCTCTGGAATGGGGGAAGTTGAGCAGTTTATCTTCCGTAAGCTTTTATATGATTTCCCGGGTGACAGATGTGTTTTCGCTCCTCTTTTCCTCAACTGCATCAAGCTTGAACCAGGTGAATGCATGTCAATCGACGAAGGGCAGCTCCATTCCTATGTGGACGGCATCTGCTTCGAGGTCATGTCTTCATCGGACAACACAATACGTGGCGGCCTTACCGAGAAATTCATCGATGTCCTTGAGCTTTTCAACATAATGAAGTTTGTCCATGGTTCCAAGGTTTGTGTGGAACCGGTTGATAAAGGGATTGAGAAGCTGTATTCCCCTGGCTGGGATGAGTTCTGCTTCTCTTCCATAGTCACTGGGGGCAAGTCATATGCCGGGCCGGATGAACATAGTCTGGAAATTCTGTTTATCTATTCCGGCACCGGGTCTGTCTCAAACAACAGTTTTTCCCTCGATATTAAGCGGGGAATGGCTGTCCTGGTACCTGCGGCATCAGGTGCGTACACTGTTTCAGGAAGTCAAGACCTGGTTCTCTACAAGGCGGCAATGCCATTATGAAGATATTCGTTGACTGTGATTCCTGTCCATCACAGGTCCGGGAAATAATAGTTAAAGCCTCTGAAAGGACTAAAAGCCTCTCTTTTTTTGTGGCAAACCATAAGATTCCACATGGTACAAATGCCTTTACCCATGATATAATAGTGGAAGAGGGAAAGGACAAAGCCGACGATTACATAGTAAGCCATGTCACAGAGCATGATATTGCAGTTACCCGGGATATTCTTCTGGCTGAGCGGCTGGTGGAAAGAAATGTGGCAGTGGTCAACGACCGTGGCACCCGGTATACATCCGAGAATATAAGGGAGCGGGTATCAATCCGCAACTATATGCTTGAACTTGCCCAGAATGGTCTTAAGACCGAAGAGGCAGGCAGCTTCGGGAAAAAGGAGCTTTATCAGTTTGCCAATGCCTTTGATGCCCTTTTAACCAAGAAGCTTAAAGGAGAGAAAGATGAGAATTAGACATTTTCTGATAATTCTGGCTGTAATAGCCCTTTTAGCCTCCTGTTCAATAAAAAAGATGGCTGTGAACTCCATGGCCAAGAATATGTCTGGCGATGCAGCCGCTGTTTTCATGGAGGACAACGATCCTGAATTGGTAGGGGATGCATTGCCTGTAATCCTTAAGATGATGGATATGATGGCTGCAACCTCTCCTGACAGCAGTGCAGTCAAATCATCTGCCGGCAGCATGTATGTGATGTATGCCAATGTCTACCTGCAGGGAAAAGGCTCTATGCTTCCTTATGACCGGTGGGAAGAGCAGAAACAGCTTTATGACAGGGCAAAGAAGCACTACCGCCGTGGATATGATTATATAATGGATTCCCTTGAACTTAAGCATAAAGGTTTTAAAGCTGCTTTTGTCGAAGGCAATTACGATACAGCTTTTGATGGGTTCAAGAAAGAGGATGCGGCAGATCTTTACTGGGGCGGGGCGGCAGTGCTTGCCGGTGTCTCTGTGGATGTTCTGGATCCCCATTTTGCAGCTGACAGGGAAGGGGCAGTCAAGATGTTGTTCAAGGCCTTGGAACTGGATCCAGATTTTGGAAACGGCATGCTGGATGAGATCATGATGCAGTACTATGCCTCTATGCCGGAAGGAATGGGTGGCAGCATGGAGAAGGCTCTTTATCATTATAATCACGGAGTGGAGCTTTCCAACGACAGTCTGGTTTCCATCCATGTCTCATATGCCAGCACAATCTGTACCAAGAACCAGAGTCAGGAAGGTTATGATGAATTTACCGCTGTGCTTGAGAAAGTTCTGGAGCGGGATGTGGAAAGCAGCAAAGAGAACAGACTGGCCAATATAATAAGCCAGCAGAAAGCTGCCTGGCTTTTAGAGAACAGGGATGATTATTTCTTGTTTGGATTTTAGGTGATTGTATGAAAAAACTTTTTGTCTTTCTTTTTTTATTCTGTTCAATTATCTCTTCTTTTGCAGGAACTGTCATAAAACTGGGATCTATTGCTCCAGCCGGTTCTCTGTGGGATATAAAGCTCAGGGAGATGGCATCTGAATGGAACCGCATATCAAATGGAGAAGTACAGCTTAAGCTTTATATGGGTGGTACAGTAGGGGACGAGAATAATATGATTAGGGCAATGAAGGTCGGAGGTCTTAATGCCTGTGCCATCACAGCTCAAGGTATGAATAATATCGCTTCCAATACTTTTGCTTTGTGTCTGCCCTATATTGTCAAGAATGATGACGAATTTGAATATGTTTTTGACAAAGTTAAAGGTGATTTTGAGCAGGCCCTGGATAATCAGGGGTTTGTGACCTTGGGCTGGGCTATGACAGGTTGGGTCAATTTCTTCTCCCGGGATCCTGTAGTCAGTCCTGCAGACCTTAAGAAAGAGAAGATTGCCGTTGATACAGATGGCAGATTAAGCAAGATCTGGACCGAGCTGGGATTCCGCGCCATACCTCTTTCTTTCAACGATCTGGTCGCATCCCTTTACAGCGGCATGATAGATGCCACCTATGTTACTCCTCTTGCAGCCTCTGCCATGGGGTTAGTCAAGACAGCACCCCACATGTGTGACTATAGGATTGCACCGGTATACTGTGCAGTAATTGTGGAGAAAAAGGCCTGGAACAGGGTTCCGGCTAAGTACAGGGATCCGATTAAGGAACGGACTGCCGAGATAGCAGGTGAGTTCTATGATATTATCAAGGTGGACGAGGCAAAGGCCATAGAAGTTATGAAGAAGAATGGTCTGCAGATCCACGAGGTTTCCGATTCTGTTGCTCAGGAATGGCTTAAGCTGAGCATGGACGGCAGCGATGCTTTTTCAAGAGAGCTTATTTCTAAAGATCTTTATGATAAAATTATATCAATAGTCAATGAGTACAGAAAGAAATAGACCTCTGCCTGAGATTTACATATCTGCTCTTCTCATAGTTCTTTTAGCCGGAATTCCTACTGTGGAGATTATAATCCGCAAGCTGTTCGGAATAGGGCTGAAAGGGGGCTATGACTATACCAGGCATATAGTCCTCTGGCTTACTCTGCTGGGGGCTTCTGTCAATTCATTTACCGACCGCCATATGAAAATAGAGTTCTGCACTAAGTTCCTTTCCGACAAGGGAAAGAAGTTGGCAGAGAACCTCTCTCTTTTTATAGTGGTTCTGGTCTCAGGTGCTTTCTTGATTATCTCATATGTATTTCTGATGATGGGTTTTACTCCTGAAGATAAGGTTGGAATTATAAGCCAGCGCCTTGTGACCTTAATTATGCCTGCAGGTTTTCTGCTGGTCATTGTCAGGGAGATGCAGCGGAAGGCTTTTTCAACGGGCCGCCTTATTGCTTTATGTGCTGGTATTGCCGTTGCCCTGTGGGTCTCAGTATCACCTCTGGTCAATCTGATCTGCGATATAGCAGGAGATGTTCCTTCTTGGTTCTGGACACTTTCTGATTATTCTGTTTCATCTGTAGCAGCGTTAAAGCTTCCGTTGCTTCTGCTTTTTATAGCAACTGGGGTGTTGGGGGCGCCTATATTTGCAGTGCTGGGTGGAATTGCCTACATGCTTATAACTGCTTCTGGCTCCTATGCAGAGATTTCAGCTAACGAATTCTATACCATGCTCATAGGCAATACTGTGCCGGCTATCCCTCTGTTCACCCTTACAGGCTTTATTCTGTCAGAGAGCAAGGCCGGGGACAGGCTTATACGCACATTCAACGCATTCTTCGGATGGATGCCTGCAGGTATATTGATTGCAACAGTGGTGATATGTGCATTCTTTACCGTGTTCACAGGTGCCTCTGGTGTCACTATTCTGGCTATCGGTGGCCTACTTTCTGCTATACTGGAAAAGAACGGAATAGAGGAGCGGTACAAGAATGGACTTCTCTGTTCTGCAGGCAGCATCGGGCTCCTTTTCCCACCCAGCCTGCCTATGATCCTGTACGGCATAATTGCCCAGCTTGATATAAAGGCCATGTTCCTTGGTGGTATCATCCCAGGGCTGCTTTTAGTCCTTTCGCTGGTAATCACAGGATTTATCTATACCTCGAAGCATCCGATAAAAAGGGTAAAGTCCACAGCGTCTGAGTGTGCTTCAAGCCTTGCCGCATCTTTCTGGGAAATTCTTCTTCCTTTTATCATCATATTCTCTTATTTCTCAGGGCTCACCACATTGGTGGAGACAGGGGCAGTTGCAGTTCTTTATACCATGCTGGTGGAGTTTGTCATAAAGCGGGAACTTCATTTAAAGGATATGTTCACCATAGCACGGAAAAGTGTTCCTATTATTGCCGGAATCCTTATTATCCTTGGGATGGCCAAAGTTCTTTCCTACTATATGATAGATGAGCAGATTCCTCAGCGCTTTGCCGACTGGATAGGACTTCATATTCATTCCAAGATTCTGTTCCTGTTCCTGCTGAACATCGCACTGCTTCTGGTGGGCTGCTTCATGGATATTTATTCTGCCATCATGGTGGTTGTGCCGCTTATTATCCCTCTGGGAGAGATTTTCGGCATCCATCCTATCCATCTGGGTATAATTTTCCTGGCAAATCTGGAACTGGGATACATAACTCCTCCGGTAGGTCTCAATCTGTTCCTGGCCAGTTACCGTTTCAATGTGCCGCTGGAAAAGATGTACAGGGCAGTAGTGCCTTTCTTCCTTATAATGCTTCTTACAGTATTTATCATCACCTATGTGCCTGGCTTTACACTGCTTCTGGCAAGATGATTACAGTCTGCTTAAGAATTCAGTGAACATATTTGTAAGGACTTTCTGGACATAAGGGGAAAAGAAAGTATATTTCTCTGTAAAAAGATCGGTGAACTTCTCTTTCCAGCCTTCGATTATTTTTTCAGGAATAGGGAGCCTCTGCTCAATAAGTCCGCTTTCTATCTCGGTTTCCCTGATAATTTCATCTCCCCAGTTACCTATTGCGAATTTACAGATAGATATACTGCTTTTGAAAGTTGAGGCAGTTCCAACAAATGTAATTACAGTATCTTTGTCCTGGATCTCGTTGTAGTAGTCAACATCATATTCCTCGTATGGAATCCTGATTTTGATTATCATCTCTCCTGGGAGGAGGGCCAATCCTTCTTCCTTGAAAAGCTGCTGGATAGGAACCATAAACCTTAAGCTTGCAGTGGTATATGAAGCAATCTCTACTTTTGCGTTGAGTATTGATAGGGCAGCAAATACGCTGTTCCTGATTTTGGGAGCGCAGATAAGACCACCTATGGACATGATGTTACGTACATTAGGAGTTCCACATTCGGTAAGAGCACGTATAAGAATAGGAGGAAGCACAGTGGCTCCCTTTTTTAGAAGCTCATTGATCTTCAGCTCAGGGCCTATCTCAAAATAACGCTCACTTCTCTTAAGGGCAGAAAGATCGTTGATATAACCAGGATATATTGCTTTGGTCAGAGGTGTTTTCGAGTCAGACTTGTCTATGATGTCTACGCTGTTCAGGTCATCAAAGCAGAGCCGGTATGACTTGCAGGCATTCATGGTCTTGAGAAGCCCGTTTACATTGTCCGGGGTATAATAGATGAGTTTTGTCTTGTCATCTCCGTTCAGCACGTTTACCTCGCTTTATGGCATTCACAGCCAGTTTTATTCCGGCAGCCATAGACTGGAAATCGGTACAGTTGCATATATTTCCGGAAAGAGCCTCGTAAATATCCTTATCTGTCAGCTGTCCGAAGCTCGTGACCAGGGAGTAGATGGTCATCATCTTTCCATGCTTGCAGAAATCGCAGAAATTGCAGCCCATAGCTTCCAGCACTTTGGTTATGGTCTCAAATTCCTTGGTTGTGGAAATATATTCATAAGTCAATATGTTGGCGTTTCGGACCGAGAACATCTTTACCATGCATGCCGGTATCGGTATGTTGTCCTTGAGTACAGTGCAGCCTCCGCAGCGTCCTGTGTTGCAGCAGCTGTTCACCGACATGAGACCGAAATCATCCCTCAGCACATCCGAAAGCTTGTCGGCAGGATCTGCATCCAGATTCTTTTTCATATTGTTAAGCATGAATCTGATTATCATTGTTCCTCCACCATACGGTACAGTTTCTCTGGGGTCACAGGCATATCGGTTATGACTTTTCCCACTGCCTGGCTTACAGCATTGCAGTAGGCCGATGGGATGATTCCAAATGGAATATCTCCGCAGTAATTGACAGTATCAGCTCCATGGCTGTTGATAAGGCTTATGCTTATAGGAAGGTTTGCAAATTTCCATGACGAAGTCTCATCCTCTCCCGGGCTTGTGCACCAGTAAAGACTGTTGATTATACGCTGCATAAGATATCGCTTGGAGATATCTTCGTCTATGGTGTCGCCTACGTCAAAGCAGGTCCAGATTCCCTTTATTGACGGTTTGTAGGTGACAATATCCACCGATACCTCCACAATGGCGGCACCCCAGACTGCAGCATTTATGTCATCGGTAGGGTCATAACTCTCTTCTACATTTATAGGAAGAGGGGAACTTACCCGGAACTCCTGAAGCTTCCTGCTGCATTTCTGTACAAGCTGGATAGGTCCTTTTGTCATCTCGCCCAGAATATCAGGAATTGAATCAGCGTTTGATGCTGTATCATGCATCATCAGATGGATACTTGACTCGTCAAGTTCTGTAATCTTATGGATTACTTTTTTCCACAGAGTATATTCAAAGAAGTTCTGTGGCACTGTGGCTGTAGAGTAATAGACTTGCCAGTTATCGTCCAGTGTCAGCTTCCCGGTGAAGGGAGTACATATCTTATTGCTGAAACCGCTGGTGGCTTTATAGGTGGCAAAGGCAAGTCCTATTCCCCTGTAATAACGGTCGGTTCCGATGCCATTGAGACGGTTTCTCTTTGCAAGCTCATAAGCTGAGAACTTGCGCTGGAAATCTGAGCTTCTTGCTGCCTTTTCAATTACAATGTTTCCGGCTTTCTCAGAGGATTTTACTATATTCTCAATGCGCCATTCATCTGGGAACTGCTCGGTCATGGATATGATTTGGTTTACATGGGTCTCGATACCTGCCAGTATCTGTGTAAATTTGTTCCCTGTTATGAAGAACATAGGAGGATAGCTGGTCTTGATCAGCTGTTCCCTGATAACCACTTTATTGACCTTGTATGGGCCCATAATGCTTTTAAGGGCATTCTCCATAACCTCGTCTGCAAAAAGAGGGTAGGCTCCTGCATTTATTGCCAGGTCTACAGTGCATTGAAGTATGGAACCGGTGTTTTTATCCACAATGGAAGTATGCTTTATCTTGAAAGGATACTGTGCTCCTATATACTGCTGAACCTCTTCCTTGGTCAGGACAAGGCGCACAGATTCTCCGGGACGAAATGCTGCGGCCGAGGCAGCCAGAGCTGCCAGGTAGGATGGAAACCAGAGCCGTCCCTCCATAGGGGATGCAATCTGGGGTACATTGACCTTTATATCCTCTTCAGGTTTTTTAAGTATGCTGCTTACTGTAGAACGGACATGGTGAGGCCACTGTGTGGATGTGCAGACATAGACATAATCGGAATCTGTATAGATTGCCACTCCGATAGGGTCGTTGTAAACCGGCTTATAGATATCTCCTGAAGTCATGGTTTCCACTGTTAGCGCTTGTTCCGGGTCTATTTCTTTCTCATCATAGGTCCATGTCTCATTTCTTTCTTTTGCAATCTGTTCTTCGGCAAACTCACTGTCAAAGAAGAGAGGATTGCTGGGTTGGTATTCAACCTGAATCTGTCTTGAAACTGACTCTGCATCAGCCTGGCTCCTGGCTGCAATTATGAAAATAGGTTCTCCTTGGTAATTTACATATCCGTTGCAGAGCAGGGGAAAACTGCTTCCTAGTATTTCGAACTCCTTCTGTGGCAGATCCTTATAGGAAATGACACTGCAGCCTGACGGCAGATCCTTTGGAATATATATATTCTTTATCTCTCCGCAGAAGATAGAGGCCCTATAGAGAGAAAGATAGAGAGAATTCCTCAGGTTCAAGTCTCTTTCTTTAAGATCATCCCACATTTTCTGCCCCTTTTGCATCTTCAAGAAGCTCAAAGCCAAAATCTATAAGATATGCATTGTTATAGAGCGAAAGTCTTACTTTTGCCCGCTTCTTGCGCCTGTCAACTTTTACAATCTGTCCCTCGAGCCCTTTCATAGGGCCTTCTATGACTACAATCCTGTCCTGTTCGTTATATATGACCTTGGATTGGCCTATGACACGGCCGTATTTGGCCAGTTCATATATTTTTTTTGCCTCCTCAAGCGGGAGGGGATAAATAGTCTCATCAGCCTTAAGAAAACGGCTGAAAAAATGAATATGCCTGAATTCCTGAAAGGTTTCGGGATCGATATTCTCGGCCTCCAGGAAAAGATAACCAGGGAAAATAGACTTAAGACCTTTGTGTGTATGCCCATTCTTCCGTATCATCAGTTCTTTCCTCAGCCAGAATATCCGGAGGGGCAGGTGCCCTTTCTTCCTTTCCCAGAGTCTTATATATGTATCTTCTTTTCCAGTTTTAACCTGGATAACATATAAATTCATTAATATTATATTAATCTTAATATGGCTGATTTTCAATAGAAAAAATTTTTTAAAAAATTGAAGCAAAATTGCATTTTCTGTTGTAGGTACTTGTATGAAAGGTATAAGTATCGTGATTATTCTGCTTATTATCCCCTTTGTCTGCCAGGCAGATACAGATTTTGAGATTAAGTCGGAATGCTCGTCGGAGATGGTTGCCAAAAGGAGACTGGATATCAAGTGGGATTCCCTGGAGGTCTGTGCTGTATCGGAAAAGACAGAAGAAAAGGATTTCAGCACAGTGTCAGCCATAACTCCTTGGTTCGGCTTCGGCCATCTTAAGACCCGTGGACTACTGACTGAGTCTATGAACCCATGCGGTTATTCACCCACATCCGAAGTATTCTTTGAAACTGCACGTCTGGTTATGGACAGAAGCATAGGGGAGAGCGGTACATATGGAATTTTTGTTAAGCCCATGGCATTTCTTACCTGTTTTTCTCTTGGGAAAAGAGATAATCAGTATATACGCGGTGTTTTGGCAAATGTCTCCATAAGTGATTTTTCCTTTTCTATTCTCCTTGAGAACAGCGATATACAGGAGTACTCAAGTCCATCATCCTGGTATCTTTCCAAGCAGGAGAATGCCGGAGGTACACAGCTTTGGAATCTGCTTGCCAACTGTATTTACGAGAAGGATTGGTTTCTGATCTCTCTTACAGCAGGTTCCTGCTTGGGAGACTATGTGGAAAGCGGTTTCTTCAACCGGGATTATATTACTTTTTTCTATAAAAATTATTTTGAGCTTAATTTTATGTTTGCAGGAACCACAGAGGAATATCTGGCTCCGGGCGGCTCAATTCCCATATCGCAGTATAAATATGGTGCAGATATCTGGTTCCGCCCATGGAAGCCTATTAAGCTGTCGGGGGTCTGGTATACCGATTATAAGCGGCCAGATTATAAAGATCTTTACTACAACGATTTTGTCCGTCATCTTACTCTTAAGACCACCCTATATGCAGGAGATTTCACTTTATCAGCCTCCTATGAGGCAGACACTCTGTTCTCTAATACATCAGAGACCACCGAAAAGAGGCAGTACACGGGCAGCATTGTCTATGAGATTGATTTAATAAGGCTTTCAGTGTCCAAGCAGTGGTATATAGAGGATGACAGATACTGCCGGGATGTGTTTACTGCAGGATTCAAGCTCTATTTTGAATATCTGCAGGCGGGTTTCACCTGGAAGCGTGATATAGGGGATTCGATAACAGATTCCTTTACCGAGGAACTGGTACTGCGTCTTGATAACTTCAGGTTGAATCTTAGCCATAAGAAAAATGGGGATAAACCTTCAGTCTTCACTGTCACGGGAATAATCAACTATTGAATTTTTAGCCCTTGCGTTTTATTATGTAGATATGAATACATTCAAAGGTAGAAGTTTTACCGTAATAGATGATTTCTCTTTCGACGAGAAAATGTACCTTTTTCAGAAGGCAAAAGAACTTAAAGAGTATATCAAAGCCAACGACAAGGCTGGGATGGACAAGTTCAGGATAAACGATCCGGACTTCGGTATCTACGAGGTATTTATCGAGGACAGCACCAGGACCAAGGAATCTTTCAAGAATGCTGCAGAATTTCACAGGGTCAAGCTCTCGAACCTGGATACATCCCATTCTTCCATAAACAAGCAGGAGAGCTTTGCAGATACATTCAACACGCTGTCAGGCTACTACAACAAGATCTTTATTGTACGGAGCCGCCAGGAGGGGCTGTGCCGCTATCTTGCAGAGAATGCCAGAAATTATGCATTACGTAACGATTTAGCCACCACTCCGGCCTTCATCAACGCAGGAGATGGCAAGCATGAGCATCCTACCCAGGAACTTCTGGACGACTTCACATTCCTTGAGCATAACGGCTGGAATACTGACAGCATCCATATAGCACTTGCCGGCGACCTTTACCATGGCCGAACTGTCCACTCTAAAGCAGATGGACTCAAGATATTCAAGAAAGTGACAGTGGACCTGATTGCACCTCCTGAGCTTGCAATGCCTGAATTCTATGTGAATAAGATGGTTTCAAACGGCTTCAAGGTCAACTTCTTCTCTTCCATCGAAGAGTACATAAATGCCGGAAAGATGGCCAAGATATGGTACTTCACCAGACCTCAGCTGGAGCGGATGGGAGATGCAATCCTTAAGAAGCAGGATCAGCTGCGTGACAGCATCACATTCCAGCGCGAATATATGGACAAGCTGCCGGAGGGTACAATCTTCTACCATCCTCTGCCACGGCACAAGGTATATCCTTCAATTCCTACATTCCTCGACTCCACACCGCTGAACGGCTGGGAAAAACAGTCTGCCAACGGTATGATCATAAGAATAATACTGCTTGGTCTTATAGCAGGTAAGATAGGCGATGACTTCAAGGGAGAGGTCAAGGTACCCCAGAATCACGAGGATTCGGAGGACTTCATAGTTTCTCTGCCTATTCATGCAAATGCACCTATAAAAGACTGCTCCGAAGGGGTGAAGCCTATTGCAGATGGTCTGGTTATAGACCATATCCTCAGGGGACACACTGAGACCGAGATAAGGGAACAGCTTATAAGGATTATCCGCACCCTTAAGCTCTACGGAAAGGGAGGCGAGTGGGTTACAGCTTCCCGTAAGGAACCTGACCGGATGAAAGGTATCATTTTCCGCCCAGGCCATGGAGAGTTCGGAATAAAGAACCTAAAGCGTCTTGCGGCTCTTGCTCCAGGCTGCACCGTCAATATCATCAAGGATAAGCATGTTGTCAAGAAGCTCAGACTGCTGATGCCTCCTGCAATCTACAACTTTGACGATATAGAGTGCTCTAATCCGGATTGTATCTCCAACCACGAGCAGGGAGAGGGAATCCCAGCCGAATTCTACCGCACAGCAGAGGATAAATTCATCTGCAAGTACTGCGAGAAAATTCATACATTCATGGATATCTGGAAATGGAACTGAAAGGTGTTATCTTTGACATGGATGGGGTAATCGTCAACAGCGAAGCCCTTCATGTGAAATTTGAATGTGATATTCTTAAATCTCTTGGAATTGATTTTCCTCCTAATGGCTCTCCTGAGTATGCAGGACTCGCCATGGACAAGTTCTGGCTGGCTTTAAAGGAAAAATATAATCTTAATCAGCCTGTTGAAGAACTTCTGGCTTACGATACTGCAATGAGGGCCAAGGCATTCCGGGAACAGGACCATTTTGATGCTCCAACCGGAGTTTTAGGCCTTATAAAGAGCCTCAAAAGGGCAGGCATACCGCTGGCACTGGCCAGTTCTTCCCACTCTATGGTAATAGATGCCATCCTGGATAAGCTGGGCTACCGCCGATACTTTGATGTGGTGGTGAGCGGGTTTGAACTTGAGAACGGAAAGCCTGCTCCAGACATCTTCCTTTATGCTGCAGATCTTTTAGGGACGCCCCATGCCGAGACTCTGGTAATAGAGGATACAGCCAACGGAGTTCTGGCTGCAAAGAACGCAGGAATGAAGTGTTTAGGTTTCCAGAACCCAACTAATCCATCTAAGCAGGATCTCTCTATGGCAGATCTTATAAGCGACAGCTTTGAGACTGTGACAATGGATCAGCTTAAGAAGGTAATGGAAGGCTGATGGAACTGTTTGAAGAAGGAAAAAACAGCATAAGTCCTCTGGCCGATGCCATGCGCCCTGAAACCCTGGACGACTTTTTCGGACAGGAGCATATTGTGGGCAAGGGAAGGCTCCTGCGCCGTGCAATACAGGCAGACCAGCTTTCTTCCCTTATCTTCTACGGCCCTCCAGGAACAGGAAAAACCACGCTGGCCCGCATAATAGCCAACACCACCAGCAGCTACTTCATCTCCATAAATGCAGTTCTCTCTGGAGTCAAGGAGATAAGAGACGCCATAGAGGAGGCCAAGAAACGGCGGGACTTCTACGGTAAACGAACCATTCTTTTTGTGGACGAGGTGCACCGTTGGAATAAGGCCCAGCAGGATGCACTCCTTCCTTGGGTGGAGAATGGCACTTTCATATTCATAGGGGCAACCACTGAGAATCCCTATTTCGAGGTCAATTCTGCACTGGTAAGCCGGAGCCGTGTTTTCCAGCTTCTGCCGCTGACAAAGGATGACCTTAAGAAGGCTGCACTCAAGGCTATTTCTGATAAAAAAAGGGGTTATGGCCGATTCAAGGTTATAATAGATGATGACGCCCTGGAGCATCTGGCCTCTATTGCAGACGGCGACGCCCGCAGCCTTTTGAATGCCCTGCAGCTTGCAGTGGAGACTACACCGGAATCATATCCGCCTCCTGAGGGGACAGAGATTCATATAACCCTTGAGATTGCCGAGGAAAGCATTCAGAAGAAAGCAATCCTTTATGATAAAGAGGGTGATTATCATTACGACATGATCAGTGCCTTCATAAAATCACTCAGAGGCAGCGACCCCGATGCGGCTCTTTACTGGATGGCACGGATGATTGCAGGTGGCGAGGATCCCAAGTTCATATTCCGCCGTATGATGATACAGGCTGCTGAAGATGTTGGAATGGCCGATCCTTATTGCCTTCCGGTAGTAGTTGCAGACGCTGAGGCCTTTGACCGGGTGGGAATGCCGGAAGGACAGTTCTTCCTTTCACATGCGGCTCTGTACATCACTTCCTGTAAAAAGACAAATACAACTTATGCCTACTATGATGCCCTTGATTTTGTCCAGAAGGAGAAGCAGTATGATGTTCCTTCTCATCTAAAGGATGCATCCCGTGACAAGGAGAGTTTCGGCCACGGAGAAGGTTATAAGTATCCGCATGCATTCAAGGATCATTGGGTGGCTCAGCAATATCTTCCATCAAGTCTTAAGGGAAAGGTGTTCTATACTCCGAGCAATGTAGGCTACGAAGGGGAGATTGCCAAGGAGCTTTCCAGAAGGCGTGAGGTTCAGCTGGAGGCTCAGCTTGATACCGAGTCCGGCACCGGAGAGATTCTTACATTCTCGCCGGATGATAAAAGTAAGGATGCCTGGTTCCGCAGGACAGCAGGGGAGAAGAATACAGTCCTCTCTACAATCAGGGACGAGCTTTTTGCAAATGCAAAGCTGCTGCGGCATCATAAGGTGCTTATC
>JAEEGL016861477.1_pt1 | contig 26261 bp, 22 predicted proteins | sample 9134231 | NCBI WGS metagenome assembly JAEEGL01 (sample SAMN16246548, study PRJNA631951) | gut metagenome | biome: gut microbiome; feature: rumen; material: fiber-attached | host: Bos | place: Iran: Karaj | collected 2018-10
ATAATTATTATTTAACTGATGAATATACTGTAGCAAACTATTCATTATTTGACTCTTTAGTAAGCGCTAATATAAGTAATATTAACTTTAGAGATATAACATTTGAAATAAATAAAATTGAAGATACTGTTATAGAAGTTGAGGCTGAAGATGAAGAAGAAATCATTGAAGAAGTTAAAGCTGAAGAGAATGTTGTAGATAATAAAGAAATAGTCGAAGATAAAAAAGATGACGAAAAGTCAAATGTAGAAGGTGCTGAAGAAACTGCTAATGAAGAAACAAAAGAATCAGAGAATAAAATAGAAGATGAAAAAGAAGTAGAAAATAAAGAAGAATCTAAACAAGATGAACCTGTTATTGAAGCAGAAAATAAAGAAGAATCTAAACAAGATGAACCTGTTATTGAAGTAGAAAATAAAGAAGAGCCTAAGGAAGAAAGCAAAGAAGAAAAAGAGGAAGAATCTGAAGAGGAAGTAAAAAAAGAAACAATTGAGAAAACAATAGTTGCTGAAAAAGTAATGGTTGCCTTATTTAAAAATGTTTCTGACAGTAATATTAATAATATTAGTATGTATGATGTACATATTAAGAATAATCAAGATGAAAAAGAAGTAGAATCTTCATTATTTATACTTAATGATATAGAAGATAATAGTTATAAAAACATTGTTTTAAAGGGAACAAGTGATTTAATTACTACAAAATTATTTATTAAAAATTATAATTATAGTCCGATAGAAAATATTATATTTACTAATACTGGATTAGTATTAATTGATGATTATGATTACAATAATGATGAGAACACTTTTGAATATTATATACTTGAAGATAAATTATATTTCTTTGATAATTACCCAGTAAAATCTATGCTAGAATTATTAGATAATAATTCTTCTTTGAAATGGACACTTGATAATAATACATTTAGAATTATAAATAATGGAATCGGCGATACTCCTAAAAAGAGTGCTAAAAGGGCAATAAGAAGTGCTCCTTCTGCTCATGCTAGCGGTGTATCAAATGGCACTGTATATGTAAATGATTACGATAGTGATGCTAACTACTATGAAGGAAAGAATTATACTTATTCTAGTAACGGCACTACTCCAACAACAGCAAATAAGAATGTTTACAATGATACTAATTTAGTTTATGTTCAAATTAATTATCATGGAACGGATATTAATAATCAATATACTGGTACCGTATCCATATCTGAAACAGAAAGTAACTATGTTTATTATAAAGTGTTTGAAGTAAATAATAATGGTACTTCAAATAACACAAATGATGATTATATTAAAATAAATTTAATTGATAATCCTTTTGCAAGAAGACCTAATAATAAGGTCTTCCAAGGATGGCTAACAGATTATTCTGGAGTAGATATTGTATTGGATACTGATATATATGTTAGAACTGCCAAAATACCTGTAACATACACTGGATCTAATCCTGATAATATAGTTATTAATTTCTATGCTATATGGGGTAAAGGTAAAGTAACAACATACTCAAGTAGTTGGTCAAATACATTTGATCAATTAGATGATGATGGATTTCATATTATTTCTTCAAGCCGTGATGTACTTAATTATGATAATGTATATTATTCTACATCTATTAGTAGAAATAATCCTTATCCTGAAGGTGCTGTTAATCAATATGGTGATCCATTAACTGGTACGTGCCGACCTGGATTATTTAGTAATTCATGTTCGTGCTATGTTCCTTTTGATGGAAACTATTCTAGTGGACGTGCATATTATATTTTACAAAATGGAAATATGACAAGAGTATATCCTTCTGTTGTAGGAAGTGAATATGTAAGTGAAGTCCCTGTTGGACAAACAATAAGTGGATATTATAGACAAGTAACAATTCCTAGAAATGCATCTCTTGCTGGTTATTACAATAGTAGTGGTAGTTTATTAACATCTGGTACATGTAATACTAGTGGAGGATGTACAAATTATTATGAATTAATTCAGTATTATGATTCTAATAATGATCCTGAAGTTGTAGTTACAGGTGGAAATTATTACTATAAAACAACAAGAGATACAAACGTTGTTGTAATGACTAGTACTTTAACATCTTCCTGGGGCTCTAGCCAGGATAAACCCGTAACAATCACTGCTATTAATAATGGAACGAGTTATATAAACAGTGCTTATTGGAACTTGAGAAATAATACAGGAGTTAGATGCTATGCTGATACTAGAATAGAGCAAATAAGAGTTAATGGGTCAAATAGAGTAACTGATGATACAACTCCGGCTACTTATTCGGCTAGAAGCACTAATCCAGAAGATTCTGGTGTTTATGGAAACTATTATAATCTTAAAATGGGAAGAGGAATTATTGCTTATAGTAGTAGTAATACTAGTTTCTCTTACGTAGTTGGTGGAAATATATCTAACTCAGGTTCTTCATCATCCCCAACAATATATACACTTATAGTTGAATCTGGAATATATAATAATTTAGGTTTATCTACTGTAGGTGGTAATACTAGCTATATTGGAACTCGTAATATTTATTTAGATGCATACGGCACTTTTGGAAACGATTATGATAGAGTTAAAAATGGCGGGGATAATAGTAATTTAAATGTTCTTTACTGTTTATCTGGATCATGGTATGGAAATATTCATGGTAAAAATATTACTACTCCAATGTTACATACTACTGTTAAGAGTGGTCAATTTGGTTCAAACAAAGCAGATTATGCTGCTGGAATATATGTTGGTGGAAGAAACTCTGGTACACACGATGCTCCTAGAGAAATAGTAGTTGAAGGTGGATATATTTACAATCTAATCGGTGGACCTCTTTCACAGACATCTATTAAATCTTACAATGATAGTTATATATATGTTAAAGGCGGTTCTATTGATATTATAATTGGTGGAGCCGGACGTAGTGAAACTTATGGAAATAGAATTATCCAAGTAACTGGCGGAACTATTAATTATGCTGTATTTGGTGGATCTAATGGTATTGAGGGTGATGACACTCAATATACTAGTACAGTTGATGGAGATACTTATGTTTATATAGGTGGAACAGCTGTAATAGGTGATTCAACGCTTGTTTCTAATAATACAATAGAAACTAATAGTCAGGTTGAGGCTGGTAGTGTATTCGGAATTGGAAACGGAAGAGAAAATCACGATTCTATTGGTACTGCAAATAATTCAAATATAGTTATTAATAGTAGCGCTACAATAAATCGTAATGTTTATGGTGGAGGAAACTATGGTGCTACTGGACAAAATGGATCTAATAAAACATATTCTACAAATATTGTAATCATTGATGGTGAAATCAAAGGTTCAGTATATGGTGGAGGAAACAACAATGGAGCTGGAACTACTAGTAATACATGTAATATTAATATAACTATGAATTCTGGAAAAGTTAATGGTTCTGTGTACGGGGGATCTAAAACAAAAGGAAGAATTTATGGAAATACTAATGTTAATATAGTTGGAGGGACTGTATATACGGATGTATATGGCGGTGGCGAAGGTGGCTGGACCGATAGTACTGCTTATGGAACATTTGTAAATGGAAATGCTAATGTAACAATTGGTAATTCAACTACAGGCCCAAATATAAATGGAAATGTGTATGGTGGTAGTGCTTTTGGTACAGTAAATGCTACATCTATAAATCCAACTGCCAATAATAAAACAATTAATGTAACAGTAAATAATGGAACAATTTTAGGTTCTGTATTCGGAGGTGCAAAAGGTAGTAGTACCTATACTCCATATACAGCAGGCCCAATAACTGTAACAATAAATAATGGAACAATAGCCAGCGTTTTTGGCGGCTTTGATGAAGCTGGTAAACCTGCTAGTGACGCAACTGTTTATATAAATGGCGGAACAGTAACAACTGCGTATGGTGGTGGTAATAAAACATCAATGGATCACACTCACGTATATTTAAGAGGTGGAACAGTAACAACCGCGTATGGAGGATCTAATCAATTAGGAACAGTTTTAGAAACTAATGTTTCAGTAGAAGGCGGACAAGTTGGAACGATATATGGTGGAAATAATGCTGGAGGTACTTGTCAAACTTCTAATGTTTCTGTAACCGGTGGAACTGTTACAGCTGCTATATATGGTGGAGGAAATGTTGTTAATACTGGAACAACAAATGTTCACTTATATAATGCTACAAATATAATTCCAAATATATATGGTGGAGGAAACCAAGCCGGGGCAACGACAACAAATGTAACTCTTCACAAGAGAACTGGTAGTAATTCAGTAAATGCTACTAATGTATACGGTGGTTCAAATCAATCTGGAAATGTTACAACATCAAATGTAACTATAGAACATGGAACAGTAACAAATGTATTTGGTGGAGGTAACTCAGTAGGAGTAACTACTTCACATGTTACATTAAGTACTGATTCAACATTATCAGTAACAAATGTTTATGGAGGATCTAATCAACTAGGAACAGTAACAGATTCATATGTGACAGTCAACACCGGAACAGTATCAAACCTATTCGGTGGAAATAATGCCGGAGGTACTACAACAACATCTCATGTTGAAATAAATGGTGGAACAGTAACAGTTGCTTATGGTGGAGGAAATGATGCCATAGGCACAACAACAAATTTAACACTAAATGGTGGCACTGCAACAACTATATATGCTGGAGGAAATGGTTCAACAGCAACAGTAGCGGATACTAATGTAACAGTAAATAATGGTTCTACAAATACTATATATGGTGGAGGAAATGCTGCTAATGTAACGCATGCAACAAATGTAACTGTAGTTAATTCATCTGGAACAATTGCAAATGTATTTGGTGGTGGTAACTCAGCCGGAGCAGTAACAACAAATGTAACAATTAATCCAACAACAAATAGTTTAAATATTACTAATATATATGGAGGATCTAACCAAACAGGTACAGTTACAACATCAAATGTAGAGATTAATAAAGGTACTATTGGAGTAGTATATGGAGGAAATAATGCCGGAGGTACTACAACAACTACTAACGTAACAGTAAATGATGGTGTTTTAACTAGTGTTTATGGTGGAGGAAACCAAGCAATAAGTACAACAACAAATGTAGAAATTACTGGTGGTACAACAACAAATGTATATGGTGGAGGAAACCAAGCTGAATGTAATGCTGCTAATGTTGAAATGTCTGGTGGAACAGTAACAACAATGTTTGGTGGAGGAAACCAAGCAAATGCTGGTTCAACAGTTATAGAAATATCTAGTGGTAATCTTGATACTATATATGGTGGAGGAAATGCCGCTAATGTAACAGGAAATGTAACTCTTACAATGACTGGTGGAACAGTTACTTCATATATATTCGGAGGAGGAAACCAAGGTAGTGTAATTGGCGCTACTGATGTAACATTAACAAACACAACTGCTGGAATATCTGTTTTCGGTGGAGGAAATGGTTCAACAGCACATGTAAATGGAAATACTTTCTTAAAGATGTATGGTTCTTCTACTACAGGTAATGTGTATGGTGGAGGAAACAACGGTAAAGTATTTGGAAACTCCACAGTTGTACTTAACAATAGTGCAATAGGTGGTAGTGCTTATGCTGGAGGAAATGGTTCAACAGCAACAGTATATGGAAATACAAATATATTAGTTGGAGGTACAACTACTGTAGGTTCATCTTCTTGTACGCTATTAAGTACATGTTCAGTATTTGGTGGAGGGAATGCTGCCTATACTGGTGATGAAGGTACTAACAATTCAATAGCTAACGTTAATATAGCTGGTGGTACTATATATGGAAACGTATATGGCGGAGCTAATACATCAAAAGTATTTGGATCAACAGTTGTAAATGTTGGTGATGGGGTTGTACTAAATTATAATTTAACTGAAGGCAATATAGCGATTGGAGGAACAGTATTCGGAGGAGGAGAAGCAAACGCATCTGGTTCTGATGAATACGACTGGACATTCGTCAGTGTTACTAACGGTACTAGCGTTAATATAGATGGAAATGATAGATCAACATTTACAATAGGTGGATCAATCTTTGGAAGTGGAAATGCTTCTACTACAAGAGGAAATAGTGTTATAAATATATATAATTACGGAACATTTAATGATCCTAAGAGAAATACATCTATACAAAGAGTTAATCAAGTAAATATTAATAATTCTGCAATAGTATTAATTGGAGCAACCGATAGAGAAAATGAATACTCTGATGTATTATTCACATTATCTAGGGTTGATGAGTTAGATTTAATAAATAATTCAACACTATTCTTAGAAACAGGTGCAAACCTATTAAAAGAATTTAAGAGTAAGGCTGCAAATGGAGATTTAGCAGTAGTTGAAATAGATACTGAAAATGGTACTGTAACTAAGAATACTGATAATAGAGTATATATGTTTATTGATAAAAAATTAAATATTGCTAAAAACCAAAGTGCAACTGACTATGGTGAAGTAAGCGGTATGTCATTCTTCGGAATGTATAAATATAATGCAAATAATACTATTAATACTGGTATTTATGGAAAATATGATTATGGAGCAACACTAGATTGGGGAGGCGTTTTTGATAATGTAAGTTCATATGTCTTAGGTCTTCACAAAACAGATCATGATATAACTGTTGATGGTTTCTATACTAATTATATTGATGAAGAAACAAGCCATAATTTAATTAATTATATTGACCCAATACCACCAACTGGTCCATTATACATGTGGACAATTGGTGAAGGCGTTATCGAATACGAAATTGATTTATCTGCATCTAAATATTCTACATTAGGTACTGGAGAGTTATCATTAAGAGACTTTACTGATCCTAACACAAGTTTCCAAGTTCTTGGATTTGACTATAGTGAATTAGAAGCAGGCATTCAATTAGTTGAAAAGAGAAATATAAAGAAAATAGCTGATACAAATGCAGAAGCAGATTCAATATTTGGATTAACTATGGAATCAAGTAACATTGGTTGGTTAACAAACGGTTCTACTTCATTCGTATCAAATGCAAATGATCCAATTATAGGCACTAAAGAATATGTCGGTGGTAATAATGCATCAGCACCTACTGTATTGTTTTATTTACACCATTCAAAGAATGTATCTTCTAGTGGCGACCTTGGAAAGGTAAGAATTCAACTAATGTCTGTAAGGCAAATAGATGCTCTTACAAAAGAAACTAAGAGACTTATTATTACAGTTAATATGACAAGAACATTAATTGATACAGTTAACTATGAAGGTGCTATGACTGCCGGTAGAAAATATGACTTATTTACATCTACTGCTACAAACATTACATCATCTTCATCAATTAGTGCTTACTATTCATTATTTAATGTAGGTAATAGTATTTATAGAAGTGGATATTATAGAACTTTATTATCAACATATGTATTACCATTAAATACTAAAATTACTATGATTGATTTAAGTAAAGATAATCCTGAATATTATTATCATGTAATAAATCAGACTGATGTTACAAGAGCAACTACTGATATACAAAACTATGGTGAAACTGAGTATCCATTATCATTATTTGAAATAATGGGCGCATTAAATAGTAATGTATATTATAATGATGCAGCTAAGAATACAGCATACTGCTCGACCGGTAATTATTGTAATGAGGATTTCGTATTTATAATTGACTTTGGAGATACGTCGATCTCGGCAGACGCCTTAAATAATAAACTGTTAATGGAAATTAAAGATGCAGATGATACTATCTATAGTGTTTTAGCACCGCAACATCAAGACTTAATATATAATGTATACTATAATAAAGATGCGGTAATTGATATAAATGGTACTGTGGATAAGAATAAAATATATGCAGGAGAATCATTGATAGCGGACTTAGAAATTGATTATACTCAATCAATGGTTGGTTCAACAACTATATATGATACACACTATTTTGATTCTAAGCTTGGTATAAAGATTTCATTGTTGAATGAAGACATGCAAGTAGTACCTGGAACTACATTACTTGGTTTATATTATCAAATAAATAATGTTAATTATTATCCAAATATAGATGGTACTACTAGAATTAAAGTAGCTGATAAAGTTGATAGTGCTGAAAAATGGATAATTGTTAATACTGGAACATCTAAGATTGCATCTGGTGATTATATTTTAAGAATTGAATCATTTGGTTCACCTGATGGTATCTATTATGGTTTAAATTCATCAGACTATATAGACTTTGAAATAGAAATAGTTAATGAAATTTACGGTTTAGATATTCAAACAACAAGTGAAGAAATGATAATAGATGCAGCTAGTGGCTTGAATGCTAACGGAGAAAATAGTATTATTTATAATGTAAGATATAATTCGGGACTTAGTAATCCTAAAATTAATTTCAAAATGTATAGAAGAAAGTATGATACTGAATACGATACTAACTGGACTTTAGTAGATGCTGCTGATTATTTTAGTAATGCATTTGTAGATGGATTTACTGAAAATGAATATGTTGCATTATCGAACCCAAGAGATAACTCGACGATACCATTTACAACTAAAGAAGAATTGATAAGTGGTACATATAAACTGGAGTTTATCTTGTATAGTGATAGTTCCGCCATAGGAACTGTTGAGAAATATATTGTTATTAAATAAGGAGGATATTTTATGAAAGAATTGAGTTTTAAAGATTTATTAGAACTATATCAAATATTAAAGGATTTTACTGAAAGTTTAAAGCAAAAATTGGAGGAAAAGAAAAATGATTGATAGTATAAATACTGCTATAGAGCAGATAAATTCTAACATAAGTGTCCTTCCTACCAATAACAAGAAAAATCTTGCTAAATATATGGAATATATTACTGAAAATTTAAATAGTTTTAATAAATTATTTAATGAGTGTACTGAGGAAATAAAGAGTAGAAGAGAGGAAATTATTAATAGATATAATTCAATTTCATTAAAATTAGAAGTTGATGATATGGATTATAATAATCTAAAAATGTCTGATGTTAGATGTATGTCTAAAGAGAAGTTAAATTTAGATTATAATTTATTTAAATTAAAAGACTCTAGGGAAAGTTTAGAGACTGTTAATAATATTATTCTTGAAATCATTAACAATTTTAAAAGTGTAGGTATTGAATTAAATGAAAGGGATTTTAATCATACTGAAGCTGTTAATTTATATGTTAAAACATTATTAAATTCTAGTTCTTCTATTCAAGATGTATTTAATGAGATATTCTTTAAGAATCCTAATTTATTAGAAGAAATTTCATTAAATGTATGGTATATATTCTATAAAAATAAATCTAAAATAGATGCTTATTATAAGAATAAATATGCTAAATTTGATTTTCATAATTATATTACTACATATAGAAGCGGAGTAAGAAATAATGAATATCTAGCTCATAATAATGCTAAATATATATATGATTTGTTTGTTAATAAAGATTTAATCATTAATGATTTTATGGATGATAAAAAAACTAATGACTTATTATCATCTTTACTAACAGATCTTAATAATACTAGAAATTATGAGAATATTACAAGTTTTAGAAAATCCTTATTAGAATATAAAACATTTAAAGAATATGAGTATATTGTTGCTGATTTAAAAGAATTATTTACTCATAAAGAGGAATATAAAGATTTATATGCTAATAAGTTAAAGGAAATAGCAAAAGAAGAAAAGAAATTATTTGGATTTAATAAAAAAATTAATAAAACTGGTTTATTTAAATTAAATCCTAAGAAGCTTTCTGATACTAAGTTAGAAAGAACTAAGACGTTAGAATTATTATCTAATTTATATAAGGAATTAGGAGAATTAGATATTAAAGAAACAATTAAAAATTATTTTACTAATGATACTAATTATTATGACTCATTGAAACTAACAACATATAATTTTAATTATTTTATTAGTTTATTAGCTGCTAAGGAAGTACCTATAACTATAGAAAATATTGATAAATATATGTTATCTCTTCAAAAATATTTATATGATCATGATGTTGATATTATTGATAATATTACGTTATCGGTTGAAAAGGATATTGGCAAAATGATTAGTGAAATGTATCAATTAAATGGTATTATTGTTGATGAAGATAAGGTTAATGAACAAGTAGATAAAATTATTGAAGATAGTGAAAAGATATTAGTATATTATGATATTAATAATTTACAAATAAACTTAGATGAAATTAAGTTTGTTATAGATTCAAGTTCAATTGACTAATAAATCTATAAATATTATAATTAAATAAGGTAGAGTGGTGTATATGAAAAAATTAATGAATGTGGTAAAAGGAATATTAATAGCGGTTTGGGTTGTAGTAGCAATTATTACTACTATATTGTTAATATCTTATAACAAATATAGTGTTAGTGAGATAGGAAATTATTCAATATTTATTGTGGATAGCAATAAACTTGAACCTAATTATTCTAAAAATGATATTCTAATTGTTAAGAAAGCTGAAGAAGATGATTATGAAGTTGGAGATTATGCATTCTTTTATTTAGATAATGCATTTGATTCAGTATTTATTAATCATGGACAAATAACAGAAATACAAAGAGCTGAACATGCTGAAGATGGTTTCTATTTTGGTGAAGATTCAGTTTCTTATAGTAGATTATTAGGACCAGAAGAAGGAATTAAAGTTTACCACGGATGGGGATTAGTCCTTTCTATATTAGAATCAAGATGGGGATTTATGTTCTTTATTATTTTCCCAACTATATTCGCTGTAGTATATGAGGTATATTCTATTATAGAAGAGATTAAATCTGGCGATGAAGAATAGAGTAAGAATATTTCTTTGGTTTTTGGTTGCAGTATCATTAACTATGACTTGTATAATATTAACTGGTACTTATGCATTGTTTGAAAACAATGCCGAAGGAGTTGTTAATGAAAATATAGGTAAATGGGTAATATATCTTAGTAATAATCTTATTACTAATGGATTAGAAGAAGAATTAGATATAGATAGTTTTGTTTATAATTCAAATGCCCATGTAAATAGTGGCCATATCGCTCCTGGAGGTAGTGCATACTTTGATTTAGTATTTGATGCTACCGCGTGCGATGTTGCGGTTAAATATGATATTGAGTTTTTAACTGATGAAATAGATTATAGTGATAATATTGGAATTAGTGTTGCTGAAGTTGGGTCTAATGCAACAATTAAAACGGCAGAAAATACTTATTCTGGTGTTATATCATTAGCATCTATAAATAATCATGACACTGTTACATTAAGGATAACTCTAACATGGACAGATGATGAAGATTATGATGAGGATGATACAGCACTTGGAACAGTTGAAAATAACGCACTAAGAGTTCCAATAAATGTGCATGCTGTACAATATTTAGGAGAAACTATTGTTCCTTATGTACCTCCAGAGGAAGAACCGGAGGAACCAGAAGAACCATAGAAAAAAGAGAATGGGGTGTCAAAAATAGCAAAAAAGATTTTTAAAACTATTATTGATGTTTTAACTTTCTTTGTATTTTTAGTATTAATAGTAATAATATTTTGCAAAGTTAAAATGATGTTGAAGGGTGAAGAATATTTTAGTTTTTTAGGATACTCTGCTTTTAGTGTAGCCAGCGGTAGTATGGAACCCACTATTCATTTAAATGATATTATTATAGTAAAAAAATGTGATGAATATAAAGTTGATGATATAGTGACATTTAAGGAAAATGGTGCTTATATTACTCACAGAGTAGTAACTGTTAATGAAAATAACATTATTACTAAGGGAGATGCTAACAATACTAATGATATTGCTATTACAAAAGATAGAATAATCGGCAAAGTTATTAAATCATATGAAAATGCTGGTGTATGGCAAAAAGTATTTAAAACACCTATTATAATCATAATGATATTTGTAACATTAATATTATTCGATTTAGCGTTTTCATATAATGGATATAAAGAGAAGAAAAACATTAAAATAGTTAACAAATTACAAAATGTATCTTTAGAAGAAATTAATAAACAAGAAGATAGTCCAAAAATGACTGATGAAGAAATAGCTAAACTATATGAGAAGACAGATAAAGTTATTAATGGAGAAAAAGTTGCTTTTGATAAAAAAGAACAAGATTTTTTAAATTATACTGTAAGACTTGATTTAGATGAATTAGTTAGTAGAATTAAAACTAATATAGATGAGGATAAGGATGTTTGAAAAACTAAAGTCAAAATTTGATAAAAGCAAATTTATATTAATTGGTAAATTAATATTTGTTTTTGCTGCTTTAGTTATAATAGTAAATCTTTTTTCCTCTTCTTTTTCAAGGTATGAATCTGATGTTGATGTAAGTGCTAATGCTCAAATAGCATTTTTTGTAGTTGATCAAGGTACTTATGAAGGAAGTATATCAATTACTGGATTAGAACCTAGTACAGAGCCACAATATTATACTTTTTATGTTAGTAATTTTAATGATACTAAAAGAGCCGATGTAGATTTAGACTATACTATTACATTTGAAACAACAACTAATCTACCTTTACAATATGAAATTATCAAGAATGAATCATATCAGGGTAATTATACAAGTATTATTAGTAGTTCTTCTACAAGACAGGATGAAAATGATGTTTATTATAAGGTTTTTGAAAGTAATGTGACCACTAGATTTAGTCATGTTTCTAATCAAACTGATGAATATGTATTAAAAGTAGTATTCCCTGAATCATATAAAAATTCACCTGATTCTTATCAGGGAATGATTGAACTTTTTTCTATTATAATTAGGGCTTCTCAAGTTGCATAATCTCTTTTTATATGCTATAATTTTTATGATTGGAGAATAGCGATGAATAGAAGAAAACTAATTATAATTTTAATCATCACAATACTATTACTTCCAGTTGGTATTACCTTTAGTAAATATGTCACAGAAAACATTAAAAACTATATAATGGAAGCTAATCATTTCTTTTTTAATAGTGATAAGTTAGCTAGTGGTGGCATTACTTATGGTATTAATAATTGGGGTGGAACTGGTAATATTGAAATACAATTTGAGTTAAACAATCATAAGAATAATATTCTTACGAGTGACACAGATATTGTGTATTCTTTAACATTGAATTGTGATTCTGGAGTTATTTGTTCTTTAAACTCTAATAGTGGCACAATACAAGTTGCTGAAAAAACAGATGATTTTACTTTAACTATTACTCCAACAAGACCGTTTAATGACAATGAATCTGTTAGTGCAACTGTTACCGCTACATCAAGTAGTCCTTATGTTAAAACATTGAGTGCTACATTTATTGTAACTGTTGGTAGAAGAGGTATTGACTATGAGATAACTGATAGTGTAACATCTCCATATTTAATTTTTACAGTTACAAACTCACTTGATACATATAAAGTAATTACAGCTTTTGGGAATCATGCGGTGAATGATTTATTAACTACTAACGAATATTTATCATTATCTTCTGAGGATAAAGCTAAATGTGCATCAGTAGTTATCACATTATCATTTGATCCATCTGTAATAATATTAGATACAACAAGTGACATTATGAATTCATCAACATATCAAACAACACTATATAATGGTGTTAATTATATAAGTCAAATAACATTTCCTATGGATGTTATGATGAGTAAGGAAATAAGATTTTATAAAAGGGATAGTAGTCAGAATTGGACATACCCAATAGTGAACAATACTTCAGTAGTAACCTTTTCTGCTAGTTAGGAGGAAAAATGAATTGTATATTTGATGATTATATAAAATTTGTTGAAAACTTTCTTTCTAATTATTTTAGGATATTACTTGAGGGTAAGTATGAAAGAAGATTGGTAAGACCATTAATAGACAAATATATATCAGTTAAATATTATAATGATTGTGTGGTATTAGATAAGAAATTTACTGTTAGATTAAATAAAGAACTAAATATGGTTGCTAAAGATATTATTAGAGCTAGTAGTAAAGATAAAACTGAAAAAGTTAAAAACGTATTTGCTTTATTTAGTTATATATTATTTATTGAGAATTGTGATAATTATACAGAATTAAATGCCATAATTAAATCATTATTTGCTGATAAAGCAATTACTCTAACATATGGTGAAAATACTAGAGATGAACTAAATGCTTTAGCTCGTGAATATATTTCTAAAAGAAATGAGTTCTATAAATTATTTGATTCAAAAGATTTTCATCTTGAATGTTTAAAATATAATAATAATTTATTTATTATCCGATTAGAGCATGATTTTAATATTTCTAAGCTATATAGTGATTATGCAATAGAAAGAGCATACAATTCAGAAGTAGTGACTGAAAATAAGGTTTATTTGGCTCTATTAATGATATCTGCAGCTGTATTAAAAGATGCATTAGATGTTAAATATGACAATAATTATGCTATAGATTTTCCATCTTCATTATTTGATAAACCTAAAAAGATATTGAAGTTTATTAAGGTCATCGATAATGATTATTTAAAAACTAAAGTTAATTTAAGAATTAAATATCAAGATTATAAGAAATATAAGAAACAAATAAATAGTTTAATTAATGAAGGATTTTCATTCTGTTTAATACTTGATGAGGCTTATGATATGGATTTTAGTTGTTTATTATTATTTACATATATATTTGTTGATGCAAAGAGTAAATATTATGATATTATTATTAATAGTAAAGATAATATTAAATCAACATTAGTAACATTGAGAGGTGAATAGATGAGAACATTTTTAAAATATTTTTATGAAATATTGTCACAATTTTTCTCAGGTTTTATTTCAATATTCAAAGGTTTGGTTGATGGGGTTAAAAAGATATTTGATATAAAATCATATATTAAGATTGCTGGTGAGTATAAAGGTGATTTTAATATTAGTGAATGGGTACTTTTTGGTGTATCTATTCTAATATTACTTATTTTTGTAGCAGGAATAGTATTATTAATAGTATATATTGTTAGAAAGTATATTAGATTTAGAAAAACTGTTATTGAACAAGAATCTATGTTAGATGAAATATCTGATTTAAATGGAAGAGTAGCTTCTTTATTAAAAGAAAAGGAAGATATTTTAGCTATGAAGATATCTCAGCTTGGATTAAAGCCAGATGAAAGTGCTACAGTAGATACTCCTGCTGAAGGTGGATCTGGCTCTGAAGAAGAGATTGATAAAAACACTTCAATCAGATTTGCTAAATTACACGATGTAGATATTCAATATGAAAATTATAAAATACCTAATTATGGTAATTCATTTACATTACCAGAGTTAGTAGAAATATTTAGAAATTTTGCAGCTAGTCAATTAAGACTATATTACAAAACAGAAATGATTAGATTATTTATATCAGCTCTAGCAAGTACTAAACTTGTAATCTTACAAGGTATCTCTGGTACAGGTAAAACATCACTTGCTTATGCTTGGGGAAAATTTTTAAAGCATGACTCTTGTGTAGCATCTGTACAACCATCATGGCGTGATAGATCAGAGCTATTTGGTTACTTCAACGAATTTACTAAAAAGTTTAATGAAACGGATATCTTAAAAACATTATATGAGGCAGGTTATACTGATGATATTCATACAGTAATCCTAGATGAAATGAACATTTCTCGTGTAGAATACTATTTCGCAGAAATGCTATCAATACTAGAAATGCCTAATCAAGATGAATGGATTGTAGAAGTTGTTTCTTCTGGTTGGCCTAGTGACCCAATTCATTTAAAGAATGGTAAATTAAAAATACCACCTAACTGTTGGTACATCGGTACTATCAATAACGATGACTCAACATTTATGGTAACAGATAAAGTGTACGACCGTGCTATGCCACTAGATATCAATGATAAAGGACAAGTTTTTGATCCTATTGATACTCCAGCACAAGATATAAACTATTCATATTTAAATGGTTTGTTTCAAGATGCTATCGCAGCTAATCAAATGAGTGAAAAAGTTTTAGAAAAAATTGAAGAAATGGATGATTATGTTATTAAACATTTCAGAATTGCCTTCGGTAACAGAATTGTTGCTCACATGAAGAAATTTGTTCCAGTATTTGTTGCTTGTGGAGGAGAAGAAGTCGATGGAGTAGATTACTTTATTGCTAAGAAAATACTTCGTAAGTTTGAACAATTAAATATCTCATTAATCCGTGATGAAATAGATGGATTTGTAGAATTTTTAAATAAAACATTCGGTGAAAATAAAATGAAAGAATGTATAGAATATGTATTAAGACTTAAGAAGATGTCTTAATGAGTAGAAAGGGATAATATGCAAAATGAATTGAAAGTTGTGCAATTATATAATGCAACTAAATCACAAAAATTAACTAAATTTAATGCATCATTAAAATCGCAATATTCATTAGCTTCTAACTATGAAAAAGTAGAAGCCGATTTTGCATGGTTGGATATTATGGAAGATACAATAAATTATCTTGATAATATTCTTAGAAACCCTAATAGATTTATTGTTAATGAAGAAGAAATAGTTAAAGTTGAGCAAGCTAGAAGAATTACAGTTGAGAGTATTAAGCATTTGGCTAAACATACTAACTTTATTCAAGAAATAGAAGATAATGGTGATGTTAAACCATCTAAGATATTAAATATCAATAAAGACGAGAGTTATAACACATATGAAAATAGATTAATATATACTCTTATTGGTAATATGAAGTTATATATTGATATGAAAGAAAGAAATCTAGTAGCATCTTCTAAATTAAAGGATGTTAAGACATGTGAATATAATGGTGTTAGCAAAATTGGTGTAGAAAGAATTAACATTAATATGGTAATTACATCTAAAACTAATTATGATAAAGAAGATGGCATTAGAAATGGAATGAATCCATTACAAAGACTAGAAAGATTAAAACTTAGAATATCTGATTTGACTAACATGCCAGTATATGTATCTTTGGCTAAAGAGCATGTTGCGAGGGTAATACCACCTATTAAAAAAACAAACTTAATACTAAAGAATGTTAACTTTCAATATGCTATGAAATTATGGGATTTTATTCAAGCAAATGCTACATATGATAATAATGTTAGTAGAGATAAAAAATTAATTGAAGATAATGTTGAAATTCATCAAATGCTTGATGATACATTCTTACTTAATTATTTAACTATAATGAGTATTAATAAAGAAGAAAATGAGTTAGATGTTGAAGCCAAAGCAGAAATGGTTGAAGATTTAACAAATAAAATGATAGATAAGATAGTTCAATTAAATGCAGATTTACCAATAGAAAAGATACAAGAAGTTATTGGTGATAAGTTAGCCATTATTAAAAATAAAAATGAAGCTACATTGGCTGAACTTGAACGTAAGTTTAATGAAAGAATTGATGCATTTGTTAATAAGATTACAGAATTTAGCTTTAGGTGATAGTTATGAAGAAGATTGGAATTATAAAAGAAAAGTTAGAGAACAATATCATTGTAAGAATAGTTAAAATACTATTGTTTATAGTAATGGCATTATTGCTACTAGTGGTTGGTATTCAAAAATTTAGTGATAATGATTTATCATTCCTAGGTATAAGAGTGTTTATGGTAGTATCTGGATCAATGGAAGAAGAATACCATGTAGGTGATATATTAGTTTCAAAACAAGTTGGAATAGATGAAATTAATGTAGGCGATAATGTAACTTATAGAGGTAATAAAAGCTCATTAAGAGGATTAGTTGTTACGCATAAAGTAGTTGAGAAAGGTCAAAAAGACGGTGTTACCTATTTTGTTACAAAGGGAAACGCTAATGACATTTCCGATCCCGAAATATCGTATGAACAAATATATGGAAAAATAATATATAAATCAAGAATCTTAAGTGCATTTGGAAAGCTTATGAACAATAGAATTTCATATTATATATTATTTATGTCTATAGGAGTAGTTGTTTCGATAGAAATCATTTCATCTATGTTTAAGAAGGATGAGGATGATGCAGGAGAATAACAAAAAGAAAAAGATATTTAAAGCCCTTAAAAAGATTAAACTAAGGCACTTCATCTTTCTATTCTTATTATTAGTTGCTAATTCATATGCGTGGTTAATTTATGTTAATACTGTTAATAATACTGTTAATGTTCACGTAGCTTCTTGGAAAATCGATTTTAAGAATGAAGATGATGAAGTAGTTGATTATGTTGATGTTGTAGTTAGTAATGTATATCCTGGAATGCCAAACTTTACTAATCAGTTAAGAGCATTTAACTATAGTGAGGTTATGGCTGATGTTAATTATAGTATATTAGAGGCAAATATAATGGGTACACAATATGTTACAGTCGAAGGAAGAGCTGAGAATAATCAAGCTGTACAAACTGGGGATTTAACTAGTGATCAGTTAAAAACTAAGTTAACAACTGATTATCCATTCCATATAGCGTTTAGTATTTCTACTCAGAGTATGGAAGCTCAAACAGGACTAGCATTGTTTACAACCACAGTAACGTGGCCTTATGAATCTGGTAATGATGCTTTGGATACAACTTGGGGGACAACGGCTTATACATATAAACAATTACATCCAACATCTCCATGTATTACATTAAGAGTAAAAGTATATATTACACAATCAAACAGTTAAAAAACAGTTCAATATTGTTAGATATGAACTGTTTTATTATTGTATTTGAATTACATTTAAGTTAACTTTTATAGCTGCTACTCCATCTATTGTAGCTTGAGTGTCTGCTTCATTATCCATTGTCTCTCCATTACCATCTGCCCATTTAACGAATATTCTAACAGTTGCGATACGTGAAGCATCATTTAATGCTATTGTTCTAGATATTGAAGTTCCATATGGATATTCTATATTATTTATTGAATATTTAGTTATTTCTAGATCAGTTATTGTATTTTCAGTTGCTTCTTCTAATGTTATTGTCCATTGGAAAGAAACATCTGTATTAGTACCATTAATTACTACATCGAAGTATCCTTCTGCTGTAGGAGCTATAATTCCATTCTTTATATTAGCAGTTCCTGAGAATGTAGGAGAAATGCTACTTGAGAAGTTAGAATTTTGAATAATGTCTTGATTGTTTACAAGTACATTCCATCTAGCTACAGTTAAACTAGCGCTAGCGTTAGCACTAGAAACATACTTAGCATAAGTCTCTTGCATTAAAGAAACACAGTAAAATAAGGATAATAATGATAAAAACAATATTATTTTTCTTTTTATTTTCATAAATTTTCCTCCTTTTCTTGCATTTCTTAATTAAATTATATAGTTTACACTATGATTTTACAATCAAAAATGTAAAACTTTACACGTATATTTTACATTTTTGATGTGCTTTTGCGTGTAAAGTAATTAAAAAATAATATTAAAAAAATTATTGAATAATATAAATTAGTATGCTATAATACTTTCGAACGAAAGTTCCTTGCTTCTTTATGAAGCCGTTAGACCAAAAGGAGGTGTGATAATGAATAAATATGAAATAATGTTTATCGTTAGAGCTGATATTGATGAGAAGACTCAGAAAGATACTGTTAGTTCTTTTGAAAAAGTACTTAAGAATATGAAAGCTAAAATTGTTAATTCAAAAGATATGGGTCAAAAGAAACTTGCTTATCCGATAAATAATCAAGTTAGAGGAAACTATTATGTTCTTAATGTAGAAGCTAGCGCTGATGCTATAAAAGAATTTGATAGAAAAGCTAAGATTGATGAAAACATCTTAAGGCATATTGCTATAAGAGAAGAGGAGTAGTATGAATAAAATAATGTTAGTTGGAAGACTAGTTCGTGATCCTGAAGTAAGAAGTATGAGTAATGGTTCTCAAGCAGCAAACTTTACAGTAGCTGTTAATAGAAATTTTAAGAATAAAGAAGGAAACTATGATGCTGACTTTTTACCTTGCGTTGCATTTAGAAGTCAAGCTGATTTCATATCTAAATACTTTAAAAAAGGTAGTTTAATTGGTATTGAAGGAAGAGTACAAACTAGAAATTATGATGCTCAAGATGGTACTAAGAGATATGTAACAGAAGTTGTAGTTGAAAATATTGAATTTGTTGGTAGCAAGAATGATAATGGCTCTTCATCTAGTGCTTATGTAGATGAGCCAAGTCAAGAACCAATTGATTCAATGCCAGAATATGATATTCCTACTTCAGATCCATATGAAAATTATGATAAAGAGATATCACTAAGTGATAATGATTTACCATTCTAAAGGAGGAAAATTAAATGGCAGAATTTTATAGAAGAAAAAAAATATGTCAAATGTGTGCTGGAAAATCAGTAGATTACAAAGATGTAGCTATTGTTTCAAAATATATTAATGAAAAAGGTAAAATATTACCTAGACGTATGACTGGAGCATGTGCTAAACATCAAAGACATATTGCTAATCAAATTAAAATAGCTAGATATATGGCATTATTACCATATACAAAGTAGTAGAAATACTACTTTTTTTAATGCATAAAAAAAGATTAGTTTCTTCTTCTACTAATTAAAACTAATCTTACTATTTGTAGTGCACTTGCTAGGAATCCTGCTACATAAGTAAATGCAGCAGCATTTAATACTTTTTTAACACCTTTCTTTTCTTGTTCATCTATTAAACCCAATCTATATAATTCTTCTTTTGCTCTTCTTGAAGCATCAAATTCAACTGGAAGAGTAATTAATTGAAATAGTAGTCCTACTGATAATAAAAGTATTCCTATTTTAATGAATCCGACTATTTCAGTAAAAAAGCCTAATACAATAAATATGCTTGATATACTTGATGTAATATTAACTACTGGTACCATTTTAGATCTAAATCTCATAAATGAATAACCAATCTTATCTTGTATTGCATGCCCACATTCATGTGCTGCTACTGCAATAGCGGATATACTATTTTGTTCATATATACTGTTAGATAATGAAACTGATTTATTTCTAGGATCATAATGATCTGTTAGGCTACCAGATATTCTAAGTACTTGTACTTTGTTAAGATCATTTTCACTAAGTATTTTTAGAGCAGCTTCTTTGCCATATAATTTCTTATTATTTATAACTTTTGAATATTTATTATATGTTGCTTTAATCTTTAACTGAGCAAGTAATGGTAAACCAACAATAATTAGTATAATAATCAAATCACTATTCATATAATCACCAAATTAATTATATCATATATATAATGGCATTTACACCACTTTTTAAATACATATAATAGAGTTTTAGAATAAATAATATATTTTATTAATCACACTAAAAAAGCTTTGAAAAGCATAAAAAAACAGCATATTTTGAAATGCTGTTTTAATGTTTTTATATTAACATACTTACAACTACAGCTGCTAATACAATACCTAGTAATATAAGTATATATTTCCACATTTTTTTAATATATTCACAATATGGAATACCTAGATAACTAAGACCTAATACCAACAAAACACTTGTAGGTGCTATTAACATTGTAACACCATAAATACCCTGAGCAATTAACATAATAGTTGTAGTTCCAACTTCTTGAGCTGCTAATTGAGGTACTACATATGTCGCAACATATAACATATCTACATGTCCTACAGAACCTATTGCCATTGTTATTGATGATAATAAGAAGTTAAATTTCTTAGTAAGACCAATTAAGAAATTAGCAATAGTAGGATAAGTCATTGAATTAGCATTGAAATAGAATACTGCATAACACAATATAACTAATAATGCAGGTTTAACAACTTTCTTGATACCATCAGTCATATTACCAAATATGTCTTCGAATTTCATGCCATAGCACTTACCAATTAATAAAGAAGCAAGTACAAGCATAAATGACATTTCAGCATAATACCAATTACCAAATGAATTGATTGCACCAAAGATACTTCTTATAATTAAGAATTTACCAATAGTAACATTTTCCATAATAGTTGTATGGAAATTAGAAAATGCAGTAACTCCGAATAGTGTTTCCCATTTTGTGCATGCTAGAACTAATAGTACAAACAATACACAAAAGATTACTATAATTGGAACTACAGAATATTTATTAGAAACTTTTTCACCAATAAATAAATCGTTTTCAATTAATCCTTCAACCTTATTTTCAACTTTCTTAACTGCTGTATGTTTTGCTTTTACTAAATAGAATACTAATAATCCAAGACAGATTACTAATAAAGCTAATTTATAGAAAATACCAGTTCCTAAAGCAGTTCCGATTGCATCATTTAATGAACTATTAACTTCATAACTAATAGTACTTCCAATTTGTCCAACTAACATAGCACCAAAAGTAGCTACAAAAGCTGTCATTCTATCATAACCCATTGCTAGAATTAATCCGATTAAGAATGGAATAAACATAAATAGTAATAATCCATAATTAAATGTTGAATATAGTCCAGCAAGTACAACAGCTATGATAACTAGAAGTACCCATTCTTTTCCTTTGAATGAAGATGCAATTTTTTCTATCCAAGCTCTATATTTACCAGTTTTAACTAATACTCCATAAAAAGCACCAACTGCAAAAATGAAAAATAGAATTTGTAAGAAACTAGAATATTGATAAGAACCAAATAAGAATTGGAAAATATCAAAGAACCCTATTCTAAGAACTCCATAATCAGCTTCAGTTAATTTAATCAATTGGCCCATGTAGAAATAATTTGATGGTAATAGCCAAGATAGTACTACAACTACTAATAAAACACACAATAGTACTTTGAATAATCCTGTTTTCTTCATATATATCCTCCTCAATTTAATTATATAATAAAAAAGTCCATAAATACAAGATTTTACTAGACTTTTTTTATATTTTTCACAAATTATTAATGTGTTTTTTGATATCAGTAATTATATCTAAAAATTCTTGTTCAGTTTTTGAATTGCTTATCTTAATTTTAAATTCCTTTGTACCAGGAATATATTTTAAATAATGAAGAGCATGCATTTTAATTTCCATAGTTGCTCTTTTTTCACCATCATATTTTTTAAGTAAATTATAATGTTTTAATAACATATCTATAATTTCATGATAAGTTGGTTTATTTATAATATTATTATTTTCAATATATTCAACGCACTCTCTAATGATAAATGGATTGCCTATAGTTGCTCTTCCTATCATAACAGCGTCACAATTAGTTTTATCTAGCATTCTTTTAGCATCATAAATTGTTTTAATATCTCCATTACCTATAACAGGAATTTTAACTGATTTTTTAACTTCTTTAATTAATTCCCAATTTGCATTTCCGCTATAGCCTTGTTCTCTAGTTCTTGGGTGAATCGCAATTGCACTAGCGTCGGCACTTTCAATTACTTTAGCTACTTCAATACAGTTAATATTACTATTGTTCCATCCTGATCTTATTTTTACTGTTACTGGAATAGATACTGCATTTACTACTGCAGATACAATCTCTTTTATTTTTTGTGGATCTTTTAACAAGCTAGAACCTGCTTGTGATTTTAAAGCAACTTTTGGTACAGGACATCCCATATTAATATCAATGATATCAGGATGAACATTTTTTTCTATGTATTTAGCAGCTTTAACAAAAGATTCAACACTATTACCAAATATCTGAATGCTAATTGGTCTTTCAGAATCGTCTATTTTTAACATATCAATAGTATTCTTACTATTATATATGATACCCATATTACTTATCATTTCACTATATATTAGACCGGCACCCATTTCTTTTAATATTAATCTATATGCTTCATTAGAAACTCCTGCCATAGGAGCACAAATAATTCTATTTTTTATTTCAACATTCCCTATTTTGAACATGTTTTTCACCACAAATAATTTATCATTTATTATATATTATTTCAATAAAAAACATAGAATTTTATTTCTATGTTTTAATTAGCACTATGTGTTACATCAGTAACTTTACAAGTTATATCTTTTGTCATAGACATAAAGGTATACTTAATTGTTGTATCGGTTAATGGTTCTTCTTTAGAAGGGCTAACACCGCCGCAATCTAATGTAGGCTTATATCCACTTGAAACTGATAATGTTACTGATCCATCTTTTCCAGATTCAATTTCTTGAGTCACATTTCCACTTTGAATAGTAACTAAACCACTAGATGATACAGCTGATAAATCAAATGTTAATTTATATTTTGTAACTGGTACAGCATTAAATGTAACCTTACATTCTGTACTATCAGTTAACTTAGCAATATTAATTTTATTATTTTCAAATGTTGCAGTTTGTTTATTTGAACATTCTATAGTTGGTTTTTCATAACCATTATTAGCAGTAACAATAACACTTACAGCATCACCATACTTAACGTTTTCAGTTGTATTTCCAGTACCGTTAACAACTGTAATCTTAGCGGATAATTGTTTTACATCAAAGCTTACTTTGCACATTATATCATTTGTAATAGCATTAATATTTAATGTACTATCTGAACTATCCCAAGTTGCTTCTTTATCATTTGGAGAACATTGAGCCTCTTTAAAAGCATATCCGGCGTCTGGATTAATTTTAAATTTGCCATTTTGTTCTCTTTCAACAGATATAGGATTGTCTCCTTCAGCTTTTCCATTGATAACTGTTAATGTCACATCATATTTTGCATTAACAAAATATAGGCTACAAGTACTATCTTTCTGTTCATTAGGAACAAACTCCCAGTTTTCTTCATCAAAATTTCCAGTTAAATTATTTGTACAAGAAAATCTTGAAAATTTATATTTAATATCTTTTGATTCGTTACCTTCATCATCAACAACCACTTTATTAGTAGGCATTTCTTCAACATGCGCATCTTCCAAATAATATAAATATGATATTTTAACTTGTGGTGGGTCAATCGGTGTAGGAGGTGTTTCATGTGTTCTTTGCATATTATAGTAGTAGCCTACGCCACCGCCACCAAGGGCAATAATGAATAAAATAATAAGTAAAAATAATAATCCTTTGTTTTTCATTCTTTCCTCCTATAATCCATATTATAAATAAATTGTATAATAATACCTACGTTATTGTCAAGAATAATAAAACTCGAAAAAATGTAAAATGTAAAAAAATGTTTGACATTCGCATATACTTTTTATATAATATTCCCGGTACATTTTAATGGAGATGCACTCTTCCGTGGGAAAGAAGAGATTATAGTTGCAAATATAATGCGCATTCAAGTTAAAGAAGGGAAAAATTATGAAAACATTTATGTTAAAAAAAGAAGACGTTGAACATAAGTGGTATGTTATTGATGCTGAAGGTAAGAACTTAGGTAAAGTTGCTGCTTTAGCTGCTTCTGTTTTAAGAGGAAAACATAAACCAACTTATACTCCATATATAGCATGTGGTGACAACGTAATTATAATTAATGCTGAAAAAGTAAACCTTACAGGTGCTAAACTTGATAAAAAAATGTATTACAATCATAGTGGATATCCAGGTGGTTTAAGAGAAAGAACTGCTAGAACTATGATTGAAAAATATCCAGTAGAAATGGTAGAAAGAGCAGTTAGAGGAATGCTTCCAAAAAATAGATTAGGAAGAGAAATCTATAGACAATTATTTGTTTATGCTGGAAGTGAACATAAACATGAAGCTCAAAAACCAGAAAGATTGGAGGTAAAGTAGTATGGCAGAAACTAAAAAATATACTGCTTTAGGTAGAAGAAAAAGATGTGTTGCTAAAGTTACTTTAGTAAAAGGAACTGGAAAAATAACAGTTAATGGAAAAGATGTTAAGGATTATATGCCTTATGAAACATTAGTTATGGATTTAGTTCAACCACTTGAATTAACAGATGCTAAAGACAAATATGATGTATTAGTAAGTGTTAAAGGTGGAGGTTTCTCTGGTCAAACTGGAGCTATTAGATTAGGAATTGCTAGAGTTTTAATGCTAGCAGATGCTGATACTAGACCTACACTAAAATCAAATGGTATGGTAACTCGTGATGCAAGAATCAAGGAAAGAAAGAAATACGGACTTAAGAAAGCACGTAGAGCGCCACAATTTAGTAAGCGTTAATATATTATTCTATGTACTAAAAACCCAATTATTTGGGTTTTTTTCTTTTGTAATTTATGATATATTTTATATATAAAGGAGTAGTTATGAAGAAAATATTAATTACAGTTTTATTTCTATTAATTGTAACTGGTTGTACAAATAATGATGATTTATCTTGCACATATACTGATAGTTATGATGTTACATATA